>OMDB01000010.1_pt1 | contig 120989 bp, 82 predicted proteins | sample 1645161 | NCBI WGS metagenome assembly OMDB01 (sample SAMEA103958135, study PRJEB25191) | human gut metagenome
TGCGTGCCACCAGCAGAATCAAGACCTTTGTGTTCAAGTTCATCTCTGTTCCTGCAAAATGGATTAAGACGTCACGTAGGCATGTATTGAACATTTATTCAGACAACTATGCTTATGCCAACCTGTTCAAGACAGACTTTGGTTAAAGGCCATGCTTTTCTGGTTAAACCGGCGTATTACCTCAAGTCGCTTTATGGGGTAAGGGAATTTTGTGTTTACGACGTTTCTGTTATGCCCAAGGAATATGTACAATAAAAGAATTTTGGTCGTTTTACAAGTAAATTCCCACGAAACCCTATAGGTTGCGGATTTGAGGTTTATAATGTTTTTTGTTTTATTTAATCATCGCTTTCTTGTTGCCTATATCTATTGAATGTGATTTATCAAAACAAAGAATGAATCTCTGTATTGCACTCAAATGTTTTTCAGATACGGTTTGACAAGTTCATTTTATTATTATATTGCAAAATTACTTTTTCCCATATAGATAAAGGTGCAATATTGAAATTTTATAGTGGAAAATAATGAAAGTATATTCGAATCCGATTCATAAACTACATTTTTTCTTCTCTTTTCGTGTATTTCCACCAATTTCTATTCGAAAATCCACCATGCCGATTCTTTTTTGTTGTAGTTTGCCATCACAGAAAAAATAGTTCTATATAATTATTCACTGAGCCCACTTAAAAAAAGGGGCTCAGTTTATTACTTTTCTATTTTGCAGCCGGCATTGCGGAGCAACTGGAGAAGACCATTTTCACCACCTAAATTGGCGGCATCTACAACAAAGAAGGTTGGCTTCTCTGCCATCACAGTCTGCACCTTTGCAGCCCAAGCCTCAAGAGTTGGTTGAGAAACATGAGCGCCAGTAGCCTTGAAAGCAGCATCTACGTCCTGTGCCTTGAAAGCACCTACAGCCTTATTCAACTTGGCCAACTCTGTAGGTTCATTCTCCAGAAACTCTACCAAGCGTGCCACTTGCTGCTTCAGGTCACTCTTATAAGTATCGTTGATATAAGCATCCACATCACTTAAACCGCCTACAGTCTCATTGTTTGCCTTTGCCTGTGCTTCAAAATACTGGTCGAAAGTATGAGTAGGATCATACATACCCATGTGGTTGGCCACAAAGAGCAACTGCTCCATATCTTCCATCAAGGCAGCAGGAGTCAGGTTACCATACTTTTTCTGCACATAGGAACTACGGAAATCCACCTCCATGTATTTCTTGAGGAAAGCATTAAGCTTTGTCTGCTGAGCCGGAGTAAGCAAACTGAGAAGAGTCTTGCCGTCAGCCAGTTTCTTAGCGTCATTGATGGTCTCTTGATAAGCCGCCTTGTTTACCTCGAAATACATCTGATCGGTATTAGTAAGTGCTTCCTTCAACTCACCACTCAGACTGACAACACCCATAGGATTCATGAGTCGGTTGGAAGCCATGATATAGGAAGGCTTCTGGTCGGTACTATCTTTACTAATCTTGTAAAGAAGCTGTGCCTGCACACTCACCATGCTTACACTTATCAGCATAAGCGCCAAAACAATTCGCTTCATCGAATTGAAATTCATTGTCTTGAAAATCATTTGCTTTAAATTCATTTACTTTTAAATTAAAACATAAAACTTACCTTTCACAAAACTCTCTAATTTGTGGACAAAGGAACAAAAAAATCCCGATACAGCAACAATTGTATCGGGATTTCATATATTTATGTAACATTTTTCTGGTTACTTAGCCTCACCAGCCTTTGTTGCATGCATGATAACCTCTACGTGGTTGCCATCCTTCATCACTACATTCTTGAGGAAATCGCTCACTGCCTTTGCATCTACAGAGCTTACCTCCTTCTTGTAATTGGTATGAGTATCAATACCATAAAGCAGATACTCAGAGATAACACCCATCCAATAGCCATTTTGCTTACAGTTTACATCAGCCTGCTTCAGAAGGATTTCCTTCACCTTCTGGAGGTCATCCAGATTAGGCTGCTCCATCGCATCCTTCAAGCCAGAATAGAAGTAAGGAATAGCATCCTTAGACTTGTCTGGGTTCATCATTGCATTACCAGTAAAGCCTACACGCATGGTCTTGCCATCAAGTTTTACACTTTCCATAGCATCAGCACCTGCATAATAAGCAGCACTCAACTTCTCACGGATATTACGGTTGTAATCCATATTGATAACACGGGCTGCGATATCAGCAAGAACTGAGTTGCGCAATGTATAAGGAGCCTCTGAGCACCAGATCTCAACAGCTACATCCTGTGGATTCTCCATTGCCTTGGTAAACTTGTTGACAACTTCACCCTTCACTGGCAATGTCTCTACGTTCTTAAATTTCTTTCCGTTGCTTGGCAAAGAAGCGATATACTGCTCGATAAGAGGAAGAATCTTAGCCTCATCGAAGTTGCCGACAAAGAAGAAAGTATAATCCTTCGCATTACCGAAAAGCTGCTTACCGAGTTCAAGTGCGCGATCGTAGTTTACACTCTTCACCTCATCCACTGTCATTGTGCGGAATACTGGATTACCAGGATAGAGAGTACTGGTCAATGAATCCTGGAATACAGCCTGAGGATTGTTGCTACGATTAGCGAGTGCTGTTACCTGATTGTTGATCAGGTTGTTGACTGCCTTCTCGTCCTTAGTCAGATTAGTGAGCTTCAAATAGATGAGCTGCATCAAAGTCTCCAAATCCTTTGGAGTTGAGCCACCAGCCAAACCATGACGGTATTTTGAAACACTGAATCCGCAAGAAGCAATCTTACCAGCCAAAATCTTCTCGAGATCATTATTGGTAAAGCCACGCAAACCACTTGAGTTCATCAAGGCACCCATCATCTTCACCTCGTTGAGATCCTTTGTTCCGAAAGCAGAAGTACCACCATCGGCAGTGGCAGCAAACTGTACCTCGTCGTTCTTGAAGTCAGTCTTCTTGAGCACTACTTTGGCACCATTAGAGAGGGTAAGCATCTTGTAACCGAAGAGCTTATTCTCTGTAGTCTTCTTGATTTTACCAGCCTTAGGAAGCTCTGTCATCAATGGTTCCTGCTTTACATTATCAACGTAAGCTTCGAGCTTTTCACCACGCACCTGCTTTACGACGTCAGCCAACTGCTGCTGTGTTGGATAAACAGCACCCTCAGCATCACGCATCATCAGAAGTGTTACGAAGTTGGTATCAGTCTCACAAATCAACTCCTTGGCATAAGCATTGATAGCCTCAACAGGAATACTTGGAACCAGCATCTTATAGATCTGATATTCATCCTCTACAGAAGGAATTGGCTCATTAGAGATGAAATGATCTACATACTGAGAAGTAAACTGCTCATTCTTCATCTTATCACGGTTAGAATACATCTTATCCAAACCGCTCATGAAATCCTCTTTATAGCGAACGTACTCAGTAGCCGTAAAACCGAAGTCCTTAGCACGCTTAGCCTCACGGAGAACAGCTGCATAAGCCTCAAGCATCTTGCCAGGCTTGGCAACTGCAGTAAGACTGAAAGCATCCTTTGTGCGGGAAACCAAGTAGCTGCCATTATCACAACCAGCCTGGAGATATGGACAGTCAGCCTCCAATGACTTTTCGCCCAAACGAGAGCTAAGCATGCTGGAAATTGCACTCTGAACATAAGAAGTAGCGAAGTAATTGAGACTACCCTTCAAAGAGTCAGGTGTAGCATCGTGCTTCATGCTGATCATAGCCACATCGTAGTTCTGCTCCTTGTCCTTGTCAACTACATAGATAGCTGTATCATTGTCAGGAACCAACTCAGGGATTACCTTTGCTGCATTAGCAGGAACCTTGATGCCGCTGAAGAGTTTCTTGATCTGTGCCTCAATGTGATCAACATCCACATCACCTACAACGATGACAGCTTGGTTGTCTGGACGATACCATTTGCGATAGTAAGCACGGAGAGTTTCAGGATCGCAACCATCAATGATACTCATCAGACCGATTGGCATACGATAACCGTACTTGCTGCCAGGATAAAGTGCAGGAAGTGAACGCTCCATGATACGCTGCTGACCTACCATACGCATACGGTACTCATTGTGTACAACGTCACGCTCATTGTCGATAGCCTCTTGGGTAAGAGAGATACCATTGCTCCAATCCTTGAGGATGAGCATACAAGAATCTACGGCTGTAGTACGAGTAGTTGGTACGTCGGTAAAATAATAAACGGTCTTGTCGATGCTTGTGTAAGCATTCAAATTCTTACCATACTCCACACCAATGCTCTGAAGATAGTTCTGAAGGCTATTGCCCTGGAAATGCTCAGAACCATTGAAAGCCAAGTGCTCCAAGAGGTGAGCCAAACCACGCTGGTCGTCATTCTCATTAATAGAACCAACCTTCTGTGCAATGTAGAAACTAGCTACATGCTCAGGGAAATTGTTGTGACGAATGTAGTAGGTAAGGCCGTTGTCAAGGTGACCGATTCTCACGTCCTTGTCAACAGGAACCTGAGGCATCTGCTGTGCCACCATTGAGCCTGTAGCCAGCAGCATCACTGCCGCTACAAAAAACTGCTTTAATCTCATGTTTTATTATTATGTTAGAATTATTACTTACATTTTATTATTTAATCTATACACATACATATTATAGAAAATGGATATTTTCTGAATATACATTTATAGTATAAAACGAAATCCCCACGCCTTTGGGTAGCTTTCAGAATGCAAAAATAACATAATTAAAGGGAGAAAACAAATATTTTGTAGTTTTTTTCACTCTTTATCCCTCATTTTCACGCTTGTATCGCTATTTTCACACTTTAGCCTGGAAAATCATGCACTAACTCAAAGAATCGGAAGTCCTTTATCCATGCACCTGAAAGCTCTTCATCCAAGAACCGCGGAAAAGGCGTATGAGGAAGAGAACTCCACGGAAAGTAAGTTCCGTAGCCATCGCAATCCACACACCTTCCAATCCGTAGCTTTTGGATAAAGCGTAGGCAAGAGTGAGTCGCACGAGCCACATGGTACCGAGATTGATAGCAGCAGGCTTGAATGTATCACCTGCTCCCACACAGACACAATAGGTCACGATGCTCGCAGCAAAGAACGGTTCGGCAAATGCTTCGATGCGCAGACAGGTAGTACCCAACTGTCGGATGGCCTCCACAGGAGAAAGCACTCCTATCATTTCTGGCGCAAAGACATACATGATGACTCCCATCAATGCCATCACCAACATACCAAGGCCAACGGTCATATAAGCAAAGTTCCTGCACAGGTCTATGCGCCCCGCCCCATGAGTCTGTCCTACCAGAGTAGTAGCAGCATCACCGATACCATAACCAGGCATATAGCAAAGACTTTCTGCAGTAATCGCAAAAGAATGGGCAGCAATGGCTATGTTACCCAATGGTGCTACAATCATGGTGCTCACAATCTGTGCTCCACTCATCAGAATATTCTGTATGGCGATAGGGATGCTGATCTTGCAGGCTCTCTGCACATATTCCTTTACCCAATGAAAACGCACATGGTCCTGACGGAGATTAAGCATCCGGTTCTTACAAGCCGACAGATAGAGATTGGGTAGTGAAATACAGATATATGCCAAGGCTGTACCCATAGCTGCACCCACAACCCCGAATTTGCAGATATAAATGAAAATATAATTGAAAATTACATCACAAATACACACCAGTATAGCCATCACGCTCGGCGTATGCATATTACCTGCCGACTTGAGCATCATCTCTGAAGTATGATAAAGATACACGAAGGGAAGCACCAAGGAATATATCAGGAAATAACCAGAAGATGCTGAAGCGATATCAGCACCACCACCCAACCAGTATGGAAGATGTGAATGTATTCCCACTCCTATGAGCGAGAGGAACACACTGAAAGCCAGTCCACAAATCAAGGCATGGCGAAAGACCTGACGCGCCTTCACAAAATCATTGGCTCCGATAAAATGAGCTACCTGCACTGAGAATCCTGTGGCAGCCGCACTCAGCAAACTGCCAACCAACCATGTGGTAGATTCTATCAGACCGATACTGGCTGAAGCCTCAGCACCCAGATGACCAACCATAGAGGCATCAATAAAAAACATCAGGACGGTGGAAATCTGTGCCAACATAGACGGGATACTCAATCCCACAATCAGATTGAGTTTCTCGCTACGTGCCATCGTTCTACCCGAACGAATCGACTCCATCAGATATTCTGTTTTCTTACTATATAGCATATTTCTTATTTATATTTTCTATCTATTCTTTTATCGATTTACGTCAAAACAAAATACACGGAAAATGGCGACTCCATGTTGAGGAACCGCCATTTCTTATTAACATAAATAATTATTACTTTCAATCAATATTCCTAAAATACATACTTTCACCTTTATGAAAACTAACCTAACCTATTTGTCGTCCTTGAATAAACAATCTTTATTTACCTTTTCTTCTAACACCTGTCGTCCTTGAATTACAATCTTAATAACCTACCTTTTAAAAAACTAAACCTAGAACAATTTATTACCTAACTAAAAACCTAAAACTTATATTTCTGAGGCAAAGGTACTACATTTCTTGGAACCCACCATATTTTTATGAATAAATTTGCAGCTTTCTAACATTTTTTTGATATACATCAAAGGATTGTGTACGAACACAAATACTAATTTAGCCTTCGCAACATATTTTTAGAATTGAAAATAGAAATGAAAATCATGGAATCATAAAGGAGGAAAAAGAGGGGAAATTCCGTGAGTAATCGTATGAGCAAGAAAACTTCGTGAAATCCGATGAAAAAAGAAAGCCTTGAAAGTATCACTACTCCCAAGGCTAAAATTTCATCATGTCTTTCAGCAGTCATCATATGCGAGTATATTGCTATACATATAAAGCATATTACTGCCTGATATTATTCTTCCGTTATCCAGCTACCTTTACCTCGCTTATAGGCAGTCAATGCCATTTCGAAGCGAAGCATAGAATAAGCAGGGATGGTTGAGTTAACGCGACCGCCATAAGCGAGATTAGCAGGAATGAATACCTGCCAGTGATCTCCGACATGCATGCCCAAAAGGGCTGTGGTGAAACCATCTATCCAACCATAATTAACAGTCGTCTTTGTTGGCTTAGCCGTTTCCGGACTATACGCATCAGCAACAAAAGTCTGGTCAAAAACATAACCATTGGCATAAGAATCGGATGGAATCAATCTACCACGATAACTCAACTGGATAGAATCGGTATAGAGCAGATTAGCATCGCTATTACCCTCCTTCAGTATATGCACCACGATATAATCATCGTCATTATACTTTAGGGTAGAAGCAGCACCTTGTCCTTCCGTAGTGGATGTCTGGTTCTGAAGTGTCCAGCTACGTATCACCTTCCACTCCGTACTTCCATTGGCAATCTGCTGTCGGGCTTTAGCTAATGTATCAGCAAAAGCCTTATCATTACGCTCCTGCCAATTTCTAAACTCAGAATTCGACTCGTCCTCATTCGTCTCACTGCATGATGACAGTACGAAAACCGTCATCAGCAGAAAGAACAAATATTTAATATTCTTAAAGTTCATCTAAATCTTTTGTTTTGCTATATCATATACCTTATTATATATATGCATATCACTCAGACTACACAAATCATACAGGTATATCCCGAAATACTGGGGCAATTAGAAATTCTTGATTTCCTTGCCAAGCTTTTTCAATACGCTTGTGATGCTCACACGCTCCTCGATGATACTGCGCAAGTCGCTGATAGCAACACGCTCCTGCTCCATAGTATCACGATAACGGAGAGTTACCTTATGATCATTTGGAGTCTCGTGGTCAACGGTGATACAGAATGGAGTACCGATGGCATCCTGACGACGATAACGCTTACCGATAGAATCCTTAGGATCGCCATAGTGAGTATTGAAATGGAACTTCAACTCATCTACAATCTCGTGAGCCAACTCTGGGAGACCATACTTCTTATCCAATGGGAATACGGCGCACTTCACTGGAGCCAAAGCCTCAGGCAAACGCAATACAACACGTGTCTCACCATTCTCCAACTTCTCCTCGCAGTAAGAGTGGCACATTACGCTGAGGAACATACGGTCAACACCGATAGAAGTCTCTACATCGTAAGGCACATAGCTCTCGTTCTTTTCTGGATCGAAGTACTTGATAGAACGGCCGCAGAACTTCTCGTGCTGAGAAAGGTCGAAATCGGTACGGCTATGAATACCCTCAACCTCCTTGAAACCGAAAGGCATCTTAAACTCGATATCTGTAGCAGCGTTAGCATAGTGAGCCAACTTCTCGTGGTCGTGGTAGCGATAGTTCTCATTACCCATGCCGAGAGCCTCGTGCCATGCCAGACGAACCTTCTTCCAATACTCAAACCACTTCATTTCTGTACCTGGCTGGCAGAAGAACTGCATCTCCATCTGCTCGAACTCACGCATACGGAATACAAACTGACGGGCAACAACCTCGTTACGGAAAGCCTTACCAATCTGGCAGATACCGAATGGCAACTTCATACGACCAGTCTTCTGAACACTCAAGTAATCTACGAAGATACCCTGAGCAGTCTCAGGACGGAGATAAACCTTGCTGGTAGCATCGCTTGCCGCACCCATCTGGGTAGAGAACATCAGATTGAACTGGCGAACATCAGTCCAGTTCTTAGTACCGCTGATAGGGCAAACGATACCCTCATCCTCGATAATCTGCTTCAGCATCTCCAGGTTAGGGCCCTGCATAGCCTCAGTATAGCGAGCATGAAGTTCATCATACTTCTTCTGGTTTTCGAGAACACGAGGATTGGTAGCACGGAACTGAGCCTCATCAAAGCTGTCGCCGAAACGCTTCTTTGCCTTAGCAATCTCCTTAGCAATCTTCTCTTCGTATTTAGCCATGTGATCCTCGATGAGCACATCAGCACGATAACGCTTCTTAGAGTCGCGGTTATCAATCAATGGGTCATTGAAAGCATCTACGTGGCCGGAAGCCTTCCAAACTGTAGGGTGCATGAAGATAGAAGCATCAAGACCAACAATGTTCTCGTGCAGCAATACCATGCTCTGCCACCAATACTGCTTGATATTATTTTTCAGCTCAACACCATTCTGTCCATAATCATAAACAGCTGCCAAGCCATCATAAATTTCACTACTTGGGAATACAAAGCCATATTCTTTGCAATGGCTTACGATTTTCTTAAAAACATCTTCCTGTGCCATGATAAAAACTTATTTTTTTCAAATTTTCGGCAAAGATACGCTTTTTTCTCGAAATTTTGTTGTATTTTTGCCATAAATTATCAAAATAAGTATTAAAAGCTATCTATGAGCGACGAAATTAAAGATAAAGACGGAATAGAAGGTCAAAATCCTGACAACTTGCAAGATTCTCAAAATAACGACCTGCAGAACACCTCTAAAGACGATTTGGAGGATTCACAAAAGGACGACTTAGAGGATTCGTCAAAGGATGATTTGAAAAATCAGACCGAACAGCATTCCGATTATAAGCCGGTGAACCGATTCGACGCATCCGCTGTACACCATCTCAGCGGTATGTACCAGAACTGGTTCCTCGACTATGCCTCGTACGTAATTCTGGAGCGTGCCGTGCCTCACATCGAGGACGGATTGAAGCCTGTGCAGCGACGCATTCTCCACTCCATGAAACGTATGGATGATGGCAGATACAACAAGGTGGCTAATATCGTGGGCCACACCATGCAGTTTCATCCTCACGGTGACGCCTCCATCGGTGATGCCCTGGTACAGATGGGACAGAAAGACCTGCTCATCGACACACAGGGTAACTGGGGAAACATTCTCACTGGCGACCGTGCGGCAGCTCCCCGCTATATCGAGGCACGACTTTCCAAGTTTGCACTCGACGTAGTATTCAACCCGAAGACTACCGACTGGCAGCTCTCATACGACGGCCGCAATAAAGAGCCTATCACCCTGCCTGCCAAATTTCCTCTGCTCCTTGCACAAGGTGCAGAAGGTATCGCCGTAGGCTTGAGCAGCAAGGTGCTGCCCCACAACTTCAATGATCTCTGCGATGCAGCCATTCACTATCTGAAGGGCGAACCATTCACGCTTTATCCTGATTTCCCTACAGGTGGTGCCATTGATGTAAGCAAATACAATGATGGCCAGCGGGGCGGTGTGCTGAAAGTTCGCGCCAAGATAGACAAACTCGACAACAAGACTCTTATCATCAGCGAGATTCCATACAGTAAGACTACCGGAAGCCTCATCGAATCTATCACCAAGGCTGTAGAAAAAGGTAAAATCAAGGCCAGAAAGGTGGATGATGTGACTTCTGCCAACGTGGAGATTCTCGTCCATCTGACTCCTGGCACGTCGTCAGACAAGACGATGGATGCCCTCTATGCCTTCAGCGACTGCGAAATCAATATTTCACCCAACTGCTGCGTCATCGAGGACAACAAGCCAAAGTTCCTCACCGTCAGCGATGTGCTCAAGCATAGCGTAGATTGCACGATGGGACTGCTCCGCAAGGAACTCATGATCCGCAAGGGCGAATTGGAAGAACAGCTCTTCTTCTCCTCTCTGGAGCGCATTTTCATCGAGGAGCGCATCTACAAGGAGCGCAAGTTTGAGCAGAGTAAGAGTCAGGATGAGGTAGTGGCATTCATCGACTCAAAGTTGGAACCTTTCAAGGACAAGCTCTTTACTGCCGAGGTGGATGGCAAGGGAATGGTACAGTATGCTTTCCATCGCGAAATCACCCGGGAAGACATTCTCAAACTGCTCGAAATCAAGATGCAGCGTATTCTTAAATATAATAAGGATAAGGCGGATGATCTCCTGATGAAGATTAAGGCGGAACTGGCTGAGATAGAAAACGACCTTGCCCACATGACCGATGTGACCATCAACTGGTTTGAATACCTCAAAGGCAAATACGGCAAGTTACATCCTCGCAAAACCGAGATACGCAACTTCGACACTATCGAGGTGACCAAGGTGGTAGAAGCCAACCAGAAATTGTTTATCAACCGACAGGAAGGATTCGTAGGAACCGGACTCAAGAAGGATGAATTCGTATGCAACTGTTCCGACCTCGACGACATCATCGTCTTCTATAAAGACGGAAAATTTAAGGTCACAAAGGTGGCCGACAAGATATTCGTAGGAAAGAACATCCTCCACGTACAGGTATTCAAGAAAAACGACAAGCGCACCATCTACAACTGCGTTTATCGCGACGGAAAACAAGGTGATTATTTCATCAAGCGATTCAACGTGACGGCGATGACCCGCGACAAACTGTACGACATCACCCAGGGTACTCCTGGCAGCCGCATCATCTACTTCACCGCCAACCCTAATGGCGAAGCGGAAATCATCAAGGTAACTATGGAGCCAGACCTGTCGAAGAAACGACAGAGCATCTTCCTGGAGAAGGATTTCTCCGAAATACTCATCAAGGGACGTGCTGCCAAGGGAAATCTCCTGACCAAGCGTACCATCAAACGCATCGGACTGAAGAGTCACGGTCACAGCACCTTGGGAGGAAGAAAGGTTTGGTTTGACCCAGACGTAAACCGCATCAACTATGATGAGAACGGAAGATTCCTCGGTGAATTCAATGACGACGAAAGCATCCTGGTAGTACTCGACGATGGTGATTTCTACATCACCAACTTCGACCCGAACAACCACTACGAGGACAACATCCTCCGTCTGGAAAAATGGGACGAGCACAAGATCTGGACCGCCATTCTCTACGATGCCGACAATCAGGGCTATCCTTATATCAAGCGCTTCACGATGGATGCCATCAAGCGCCATCAGAACTTCATGGGTGAAAATCCTAACTGCAAGCTGATTTTGCTCACCGATACGGTTTATCCGAGAATCAAGGTTACCTATGGCGGCGTGGATGCTATCCGACCTGCCGAAGAAATCGATGCAGAACAGTTTATCGGACAGAAGAGCTTCAAGGCAAAGGGCAAGCGTCTCACTACCTGGAAGATAGAAAGCATCGAAGAACTGGAGCCAACGAGATTCCCTGAACCAACTGGTGGGGAGGAAGAAGGTTCTGTAGATGATTCTTTTAAGGGTACTCAAAGTGGCGGGAACGATGGCAATTCTTCTGAAAACACCACTATGGAACTACGTGAGAATCTTGATCCTGATGCAGGCAAGAGTGAGCAGCAGGTTATCGACGAGTTGACAGGACAGACAAGCCTTTTCGATGACAAAAGATTCACAGAAGAGAATGAGAAAGATAAAGACTGGTTGAAAAAACAATAGAATGAATTGTTGAAGAACAAAGAAAAAAGTAGTCGTGCCATCAAGCTGTTGCTACTATAGAAAAAAATTAAAAGCCGCCCCTGAGGAATTTATTTTTCCTTTTTGAGGCGGCTTATTGTATAAAAGGTTTACATAATTTAAGTTCCCTGTTACTGAGGACTTTACTCTACAGTAATCTGAACTCTACGACACTTTATGTCTGGGCAGCCATTGCTGTCTCCCACAGCTTTCTCCAACTTGATGGAGAAGTCCTCTATGCCTTTCTTCTTGAGATAATCTACGACATTGTTCAGACGCCCCTCACTGAGCTTGAAGTTCTTGGAAGAAGGACCATCTGATGATGCTTCACCGATGATGGTCAACTTATAGTTCTTCTGCTCCTTCAGAGAAGCAATGAAATCATTTAGGCGAATGCGTTCCTGCTCGATAATTTTGGTCTTGTTGACTGGGAAATAGACATCATGACCATTTACCTTCGCATTAGCATTTTGGCAATCCTCCACCAACGCCTTCAAGTCGGCATTCTCCTGTTGGCTCTTGCGCAACTTGCTTTGCAAACCGTCATTCTCACGTTGCTTATCCTGCAGTTGTCGCTCGTAAGCGTCCTTCATCTCCTGCTGTTCAGCAAGCGTGTTGTAATAGAGTGCCTTGTTGGTTGGCATACGTTTGCCCACAAAGTTGTAGCGAAGAACCAGTCCACCACTAACTATGCCCTTAGGCGTGAGGTCGTTGTCGAGAGGTAAGTATTTGTACTGTCCTATCAAACCGATGGTCCAACGAGGCGTGATGTCGTACTCGAAGCTCAGGGAAACTGGGATGTACAAGGCATTCACCTGCTTTTTCTCCACATCTGAGGTCAGGTAGTCGTGGCTATAGACATTATAATATCCCTCGCCCTTCGCTACTGCCAACTCCCTATAGGAAGTAGTGGCAGAGAATCGGTTCCAGCCATGTAGGTAACCCGCTCCCACTCCTAACCACAAGTTGAACTTCTGTGCCTTGCGATTGTGCCAAAACTCCATGATATTGAAATCGAAGTTGAGGTCGGCCATCGCATAGTGCATATTGTAGCGGTTCTGTATGCGGTCAATCTTTGTCTCCAATGGCGCAGGGTAAGTTTTGCCTGTAGAAGGGTCTGTAATCACAAAGTCATTCTTTGTGACAGTAGAGGAAGCCACATGCTTGCCGGTAGCTTTTAGCATGGTGTATTCCAAGTTCAGGCCTATTCTCACCCATGGCTTGATGTTATACTTCAAGCCTACCGCTGCGTCGGGCGAAATAGGTCTTCTCGAATCCGAGACATCCGCTCCTCGCATACCATGATAGTAGCTTACACCACCCTGTCCGTAGATGGACCAGGTGTGGGTTCGCACCGTATCATTGTAAGTCTGGGCTTGAAGTGTGGTAGCCGTCGCTATGACGGCCGCCACTATAGTTAAACGTTTCATTTTCATAATCTCCAAGCTTTAAGTTTCTACTCCGGCCAAGTATAGTCTGGCATGGTGGCTATAAACAAATTTGGCTGAAGATAAATGTTGCACTTCACAAGAGAGGTGATGATGCCATTATTGTATGTTTTGAATGCCATTTCTACCTCCTTCTTAGGAAAAAACGACTTGATAGATTTTCCTTCAGAATCAATGTAATATATCTCCCTTATCATTCTGTCAGAGGAAGTAAAACGATATGTTATAGAAGAAATAACCTTAGTCACTCGTATTACCTGCTTGCCATTTGCCAAATCCATTGGTTGGAGGGTTCCTGCAGCTAATGTAGCAGGACCATTTCCTCTTTTTTCTGCCCAAACCATGGTGGATACATTCTTCAATTCATTATCACGTATAGCGTATGCGGCAGAAAAGGTAAGAGATGGTTCTTCTGCTACAGTCAGCATATTGTCAATGACGTTATGGAGATCTGTATGTTGGATTGCCTCCCACAAACGTGGATCTACATAGATGGAAGAGTTGTCGCCTGGATTCTTATAGATACCATTGTCAGCCAGCATTTTTTTCAAGAGGTCAATCTGCGTCTTGGCGTTTGCGTCCTGCTTATTCTCCAGTGACTTGATGGCTTTTTCGATAGCAGTCTTCAATTTACCATTGGAAGCAACCACGGAAGCTGTACCATCTTTTATAGCCTTGTTGAGGTCTGCGGTTTGCTTTTTGATAGCATTTACGACACCTACTATCTTCAGGCCGATTTGCTCGGTATTGTTGTTGATGGCACCCTTGATTTCACCACCTTGGGTAGTAATGGCCTTGCTGATAACCTTGCCGTTCTTGTTGATAGCAGCAGCAACTACCACTCCGTTTTTGTCGATAGCGGTAACGATATCGCCTCCCTGCTTATCTACCGCCTCCTTCAGGCTCTTGAGATTGTCCTTCATGCTGCCTTCCATGTTGACGATAGCATTCGTGTTGTCGGCAAGTTTGACAGACAATTCACCAGACATCTTATTGATGCTGTTCTCCACAGTCGTGAAGCCAGATACTAAGTTCCCGTTGAGCGTCTCTAAGGTAGTGTTCAGTGTCTTCAACTGAGCGTTTGCGTTTTGCAACTCAGTGTTGGTACCTTTCAACTGGGTGTCGATGGCTGTTAAGCGCAAGTCGAGCGTCCTGTTGATCTTCGATTCCAGTACTGTCACCATTGCCAAACCACTAAAGATGGTGGTGTTGATAGCATCCAACTTGGATCTCAACAAGGCATTCTGACTCGCAAGAATAAAATTCAATGTATTGATGCTACCTACAATCTCTGCTGCTATCAGTTTACCAGACTTCGTGATAGTCATGCGCAGCAACTTACCTTGCTTCTTGATGGCATCAGTTTGTGTACCGATGGCTGTGACAATCTTGTTGCCCTTGTTGTCCACGGTCTCGTTCAATTTGTTGAAGCCATTCAAAATTGTCGTATTGAGAGTACCCAAACTTGCTTGTGTATTTGTATCTAAGGTCTTGATGGCACCTGTGTTCTTGTCAATCTCCACCTTGATATCTGCCAAACCTGTAGAAAGAGCAGTGGTGAGTGCTTCAAATCGGCTACTCAAAGATGCTGTCTGATCGTTGATAGCCTGGGCGAGCTTGTTAGTTTGAGCCACAATTGTTGCACTGAGAAGGTTCTGCTGCTTGTCAAGTTCCAGACGGAGCAAGTTGCCGTTGCTGTCCAATGCTGTGATGATTTTACCACCTGTGGTAGAAATCTCTGTCCTGATAGCCTGGAATCCAGAAGTCAAAGTTCCGTCAATCTTACCCAAGGACACGTTGATACCGTTGAGGCTTACCTGTGTATTCTTGTCGAGCAACGTGATGGCACCTGTGTTCTTATCTACGCTGATCACAACATTCTTCAGACCAGTCTCCACTACGGTACTCAAGGCTTCAATGCGCTTGTCCAAAGTGCTGGTTTGGTCATTGATGGCAGCGATGAGCTTGGTTGTCTGACCTACGATAGTGGCACTGAGAGCCTCCTGCTGCTTGCCCAATTCAACACGGAGCAAGTTGCCGTTGTTGTCCAATGCGTAGATGACATCATTGCCTGTCGTAGAAATCTGCTCTTTGAGCAACTTAAAGCCATCTGTTAACGAACCGTTAATCTTTTCAAGGCTTGCGTTTGTATTCTTATCCAACAAGGTGATGGCGCCTGTATTCTTATCTACGCTGACCTTCACATCGGTAAAGCCAGCCTTCAAGGAAGCATCCAAGATGGCGAAGCGCTCCTCCAACGACTTCGTCTGGTCGTTGATGGCCTTCACGATGGCATCCGTTGAGTTCAACAAAGAGGTAGAGAGCAACTTGCCAGTCTCGTCAATCTGGAGACGCAGCAACTCGCCGTTGTTGTTCATGGCAACGACAATGCTCTTGCCCTGTTCGTCAATTTTGCCAGAAAGAGTAGTGAATCCATTGAATATGGAGGTGTTCACGTCCTTCAATCCTTGCTCTGTCTTCTCGCTGAGAACTTTGATGGCACCCGTGTTGGAGTCAATGGCAAGTTTGATATCTACCATATTGCTCTTCAGCAGTTGATTGAGAGCATCAAAACGCTCTTGTAAAGTCTTGTTTAGGTTGTTCACTGCATCGACCAACGCTGAATAGTCGTTGATGAATGTGTTTCCACCATAGTCCACGTTAGGTTCTAAAACCTCCGTACATGCCGACAGGCTCAAGGCTGCGACAAATAGCATTGGATAAATTTTCTTTTTCATAATCTTTTAAGTTTAAAACTTCTTTAATTTACTTATACCTTAATATAAACATGAAATAACTCACTTACATCCACATTCCAATATAAAGCAATCAGAAGCAAAGTTAATAATTTTTTACTTTTTTATTGATGACCTTGTCGTGTCATAGTCAACGCTTGCAAAGTTATGAAAATAATCTCAAAGTGTGGTGAACGTGAGTTTTTTCTCGTGAATATCAGTTTTTCCACGTGAACGCGCGTTGGATTATACATCTTTTAACTAAATCCGTCTCATATTCACAGAAAAAGCACATTGAAATGTAAGTATTGGTGTAATTTTTAGTGGTGAGAAATAGCAAAACAACAAAAAAAAAGGTGCGGAGAACACCACACCTTTGTACAAATAAAATAGTTTATCAAATATTTTTATGAAACATATTCTTCTATCAAACTATAGTCAAAACCTTCCAAACGCTTGCGAGCATTAGAAAGTGCCCAACGGTTCTTGAATCCACACAGCTCTGCAGCCATGTCCTGACTCAGATTTGAGTTGGATGTCTCCATCAATTTCTCATAATGTCGAACACGAAAGGCATTTACTAACTTGTAAAAACCCACCTGGGTAATGAAAGTGCCAGCCAGGGTATGTTTCATCAGGGTAACATCACGAATGACGTCCACTCGCTTCAGACTTGGCTCTAAGTAGCGACGGCTCACGATGGTAAGTACCTCTTTCTTTACGGCTTCCCAATCCTTCTCTGCCATCTGCTTTAGCAGGGCTTCCTTGTCGATGCCACCCTCCACATCTAAAACTACCTTTTGGCAAGAACTTACTTTTTCGTCTGTTTCGGACGAGGCAGAATTTTCAGGTTTAAAATCCTCGTTTCGCCGCATTATATTTTCAAGGCATTCCTTTTCCATACATTCCAGTTCCTCTTTCACCAAAGGAGAGCGTATGGCTTTGTTGGGATGGAGAATCTGGCAAAGAAAAAACACCATGAATATAGCCATGAGGATGTTTACACACATATAGACCTCGCGACTTTCCGAAAGAAAGACTATCCACATGATAGTAAAACCTATGAGTGGAAGCCTAAATACTTTCTTGGCAAAAGCATAAGGAAAGTCATCTTCATTGGAATAATTCTGTATGTTGAAATTATCCAATTTACGACTTAACCACCAACATTCTCTCATAAAGCCGTAGGAGAGTAAAAGGCTTATGCCGCCCAATCCATATTCCCATTCCTTTTGATAGGGGGTAAAGACATCTCCATTACGAAATGTTACAAAGAAAAACATCATAATCAAAAGAAGAAAGGGCAAGATGAAGAGTAGGTTGTAGAGGGCTTTCTTATTCAAGTCTTGTATATTGCATATATTGTTCATTCGAAAATATCGGAAGAACAAAACTGCAAAGCAGATAGGGTAAAAGATGATTCCGAAACTTCGTGCGAAAAACCAAGCGTCAGGATCTGATGGGCATAGCACATATGGAAACTGTAAGACTACAGCTCCATAAAAGAAGGTTACTTGGCGGCGTGCAGGGTAGAAGTAGTCGCCTTGTTCACTATAAGGATGGCACATGTGGCACCATCTGATGATGGCACCGAACACACCTGATAAAATATAAGTGAAGCAAGCCAAGGAATAGTAAATCTCCGGGCTTGCAAAACAAGTAGATAGTTCCATATGCTATAATCTCTCCTATTTCTATCTAATGATTTTCTTGTCGTCTCTTTGCATTGGATAAGAGTCCAGCTTTTTCATGCAATATGCCTTAAAATCATTCCAATGATAATAAGGAGCCACATCACTCTTGATAGGCAAGGTAGCCTCATCCTCATTCAGAAGAACCTTCACCAAGACATCATTCGGCTTCTTCTGATTGCGATAGAAGACAAACTGCAGGTTGGTTGCCATCGGAGTAATCTTATAATCAAACCACATTTTGGCAATATTCTCAGGATCCTTGATAAGCGCACCATAACCATTCAGGTTGAGCAGACAGGTAAGCGGAGTCACCATCGTATCATGACCATATCTCAGCGTAGCACCCGGATGCTGGAGAGCGATGCAACTGTCAGCCTTCTCGATGATATTTCTCAAGAGATTGCGCTGAGAATAAGGCTGTTCGGCACCAGTATAAGGAGAATATCCGTATGACATCTGCCACCAGGAATTGCTTACCACCCAATTCTGATAGATTTCCTCCTCATTGAAGAGATCGTAGAGAGAAACCTTGCCACGCAGTTCAGTACCCTGGATAGCCCCTGCCATCTCAAAGAGTTTCCAGTTGAGGTCGCGCGGATTGATATTCTGCTTCACCCAGTACGGATCGTTGAAGAGTTCCTTCATCACGCGGTCATAGCAGTCGTGCTTTTTGGTAAATTCCTCCTGCACCGTCTTTCTTCCGATACAATTCTTCAAACTGTCCAATCGCTTATCCGACAGGTTCATATAATACATATCGTGATAACTGGCATCATGGAAGATATGGAGTTGAGGATTCATGCGAAGCATCTGCTGCAGACCGTTTTCCATTGAGAGAATGCATCGGATAACAACGGTACTTCTCGCCTCGATATTGGTTTTACCTGCAAAAATCTCCGGGAATCGCTCCATCATTCTCTTGGTAATTCCCTGATGCTGGATAGCTCCGAGCGGCGTCAGTTCGCCATCCCTACCCTTAGCATCATCACGTATCAGTTTAACTTTTTCCAATGTTTCCTCACCCTTGGCAGTCAGTTTACCCTCCTGCTTCGCCTTGAGCAAAGAGAAGTAAGGCACATCGTAGGCCTTATTTCCTATCATATAGCGTGAGCCATGGCGACCATAGTGACTCAGATAGAATGGTTTGTATCCCTTAGGAGCAGGAGTAAGTTGCTTCTGAGGACCACGATAAGCCACGTAGTTACTTGCAGAGAGCGTAATATCCCTCTTGAAATCCTCCTGTGGAGTCTGTGCCAAGGCACTGTTTCCTGCCAGCAATACCGCAGCAAACAGCAGTACTTTTTTCATTTCGTTTTTCATTCTTTATCTGTATATTTTTATTTCAGGCATTTAGCCCAACATCGATTTCCTCAGAGAACATGAGTGCCGAATTCAGCCGCATCGGTTAAAAGACTTACATCTTCTTCTCAGCCTGCAAAAATAGTAAAAATTCAGCAAAAAAGCAAGTAACTTCAAAGTTTTTTATATTTTTCTTCTTTTAATTGAAATATAAGTTGTATCTTTGCAGCCACAAATGCGCTTGTGGCGAAATTGGTAGACGCGCTAGACTTAGGATCTAGTGGTTCAGGCCGTGTAGGTTCGAGTCCTATCAGGCGCACTGAAGAAAATCCTAACTGCTTGATAATAAGCGGTTAGGATTTTTTTATTTCTAGAAATTGCCAACATTTTGCCAACATAATTTCAAACTAAATTGAATCGGCTGGCAAGAACAAGTCATCATTTTACATACTTTCACACCATTTCTTGCGATTACACACACCACTTCAGTTTATCCCCATACATAGAGTTTTTTGCCCAAAACTGAAAAAATCACAAAGAAAATACATTTTCCTCCTGAATATATACCCTATTTTCAAAGAAAAATGCTATTTTTGTAGCTGTTTTAATATAAATGTGTCTTAAGACAATGCCTTACTTTTTAAGTAGGCTCATTTAGGAACAATAAAGAAGGAGACAATGAAAAAATATATAGAGATATTCAACAAGCTTTGGGAACACTCAGAGAATGAGGTTGTCGAGTTTAAGAAAGCAGAGACCAACTTTGATATCGATGAGTTGGGCAAATACTTCTCCGCTCTTAGCAATGAAGCAAACTTACGTGACCATGAGTTTGCTTGGATTGTATTTGGCGTTTGGGACAAAAAACGTATCAAAAAGATTTATACAGAACAACGTAATCGTTTCTTCCCTATGCCAGATTACGACATCGACAACGAACATCGTACTGTTGGGGTAACCATCTATGGCAAAATGATTGATGAGAAATATACCAACTTGCTAAAGAGCAACCCGTCTTTGTCACTAAAGGAATGCCTTTGGCTAGATGCCGTACAAAAGCATCATCCTATCACAAAAGAAGCAGCCAAGCTACTATTTGATAAAGGTTTGATTGAAGGACGTGCTCCACATTATACCATATCATTAAAAGTTGCCAAACTGACAAACCAGATTGGTCACTACACAAAAGAGAAAGGACTTGCAGAAAATAGTATCCAAAAGCTATTATTACAATTGGCACACAATGCTGGAAAAATGGGATTTTGGCGCAGAGATGCATTCGAAAGTCTTCAGCATGTTTTTCCTGCAAATAATAGCCATGATGAAAAATTACGAAGAATAGGTCGCCTACTAATTAATATGGCAAAAGATGGCCTGCTAACCAAATCACCCAATGGTAAAAAATGGATTATAACCCAAAAGGGTGAAGAAGAATTTGGAGCATAAGAGCTATCATATTTCAATCGTTATTGCAGTCGTTTGCGGTTGTTTGTGGTCGTTTGCGGTCGTTTGCGGTCGTTTTTGCGGTCGTTTGCGGTCGTTTGTGGTCGTTTGCGGTCGTTTGCGGTCGTTTGCGGTCGTTTGCGGTCGTTTTTGTGGTCGTTTGCGGTCGTTTTTGCGGTCGTTGCGCGGTCGTTATTTGGTTATATCAAATCTTTATGCAATTATACAGACACACAAATCTGAAGAGAAGAGAGGACCGCAAAAATAGCACTAGCAAATACCAAACAAAAGCAGTGCTATAGTGATACCGATTCATGCGCAATAATGCAATAGGCTTCAACTGCTTACGAAGCCGCTTTCATTGCTCTACGAAATAGGCTTCATTGACTATCGAAGCCTATTTCATATTTCAAGGCTTTTCTATTCAAAGTTTTCAATAGGGGTGCTGAGTAGTTACTAAAGGCTGCTGCAATGTGGGCTAAGAGAAAAAGAATTGAAAAAAAGGGAATGACATTACATCATTCCCTCAAGTTTTTCCTGTGCCTCGCGCATATCCTCCTCAAATCTGGTATGATCGAGCAGGAACTCTTTCCTACCACCCGCAAGCAACTGAAACAAGGCCGGATTCATCCCCTCCACATACTGAGCAATTGCGTATTCGATATCATCCCGCTGCGTAAGGTTGTTGGAAAATTCATATACACGAAGTTTCTGGTGAATAAAGCAATAAGCCGACTCGATACAGTCTCGTCCGATCTCAGCCATTTCCTGCTTATCATCCATAAGAGATTTGTCCATATTACAATTTACAATTATTATACGATAAAGAAAACTCCTATGAGCGCTTACACCCATTTACAGGAGCGGTGTCATATATACTGGCAGAAGCAAAGTCTGCTCATCCTTTTGCAAATCCTTAGTATATATAAGGTATCTCTGGCCAATACGATCGGAGTATTTTTGGCAGAACGCATCAAGAGAGGCGTGGGTTTTATAACCTGATGACTTCACCTCTATCGGACATAGTTTGTTGCCCCGAGAAAGAAGGAAATCAATCTCATAAAAATGAGTCTTATCTTTTGGAAAAGTATAATAAAACAGTCTGTCACCTAAAGCCCTGAGCATCTGCGCCACTAAGTTTTCATAGACATATCCCATATTGGCAGAGAGTTTGTCACTCAAAAGTTTATTATAGATGATGTTTTCCGTAAAATCCTTGTCCCAAAACGCCAAGGTAACAAAGAGACCAGTATCGCCCACATAGAGCTTATACTTTCCATAATCCGCTGTCAACGACATTCCAACCTGAGGATCGTCTGCATGATAAGCAATATTAATGGTCTTGCTATCCTCCAAATTAAGCAGCAACTCATCTATTTTTGCGGAAGGCATGTTACCTACTACAGGAGTCGGTTGATAACGCATCAAATTCCTGCTCAGCTGTGATGGTATTGCCATAAAGAGTTTAGAGATACGACCAGTAGAGTCAATCTTTCGGAAATCATCAGCATAAAGTTGGATAATCTGGCGCTTTACCATATCCACACTTTGCAAATTCTTAGTGTCAAGATACTCATTGACAGCCTGCGGCATTCCCCCCACAAGCATATACAAGCGAAGGTCGCGCATCTTCATGCGATTAATCCCCTCTCCCAATGACATTCTTTTCTCAAAAACCTGTTTTAGCAACGACATGCCAACCTCATCACCCAATGCCCATCTGAATTCCTCATAATCCATCGGGAACATTTCTACACGATGCTCCTCACTCGGAATATTGATGTCTTTGGTATTTTTGTGGATGCTGATAAGCGAACCTGTCTCTATGTAATCATAACGCCCATCTTTTACCAAGTACTTGATTGCCTGGCGTGCCTTTGGACACTGCTGGACTTCATCGAAAACAATCACCGACTCATGCTCATAAAGAGATGTCTGATAAATATTCTGGAGATATAGGAAGATATAATCCAAATCCATCAAGTTCTCAAACAAGTCCTTTACATCCTGCGAAGCTTCATTGAAGTCTATCAATATATAAGAACGATACTCCTTTTTGGCAAATTCCTCCACAATGGTGGATTTACCAATACGCCTTGCTCCCTCCAAAAGGAGAGCACTTCTCCCTTTGGAAGCAGCCTTCCATTCTAATATTTTTCCATAGACTTTCCGTCTGAATTTTCTTTCTGACATAAATATCCTCCTAATTACTTCATTTTCAGGCGCAAAGATACAGAAAAAGATTGGTTTACCAAAATCTTTTGGGCGAAATTATAGTCCCATACCAAAATCTTTTGAGCGAAATTATAGTCCCATACCAAAATCTTTTGGGCGAAATTATAGTCCCATACCAAAATCTTTGGCTGTTTTTCCTCATTACTTGACATTTTTCATCGAGAGTCCGATGCGCTTGCGCTTCAAATCCACCTCAGCCACACGAACCATCACATGCTCATGGAGTTTCACAACCTCTGAAGGATCGCTGATGTAACGGTTTGACATCTGGGATACATGAACCAGACCATCATTGTGAACACCTATATCCACAAAGGCACCAAACTTGGTGATGTTAGTCACGATGCCCGGCACAACCATGCCCTCCTGCAAATCCTCAATCGTCTTGATGGAAGCATCAAACTCAAATTTCTCCACCTCGCCACGAGGGTCCAGTCCAGGCTTGTCCAACTCAGCCATGATATCAGTCAAGGTAGGCATACCCACCTCCTTGCTCACATATTTCTTGATATCTATCTTCTTCTGCAGAGCCTTGTCCTCCACGAGTTGCTTCACCGTCACGCCCTGATCTTTCGCCATCTGCTCTACCAGCGCATAGCGTTCTGGATGCACGGCACTATTATCAAGCGGATTCTTGGCACCAGGAATACGCAAGAAACCAGCACACTGCTCGTAAGCCGAAGGACCCAGACGAGGCACCTTCTTCAACTGGGCACGAGAGGCGAAGGCACCATTCTCCCTGCGATACTCCACGATATTCTTGGCAAGCGTAGGACCCAGACCACTCACATAGGTCAACAGATGCTGTGAAGCCGTATTCAGATTGACACCCACAGAGTTCACGCAGCTCATCACCACCGTATCCAGACTTTTCTTCAACTGACTCTGATCCACATCGTGCTGATACTGTCCCACACCGATGCTCTTAGGATCAATCTTCACCAGCTCCGCCAGAGGGTCCATCAGGCGACGGCCGATAGAAACCGCACCACGCACCGTCACATCCTCATCCGGGAATTCATCACGGGCTATCTTGGAAGCCGAATAGATGGAAGCACCATCCTCGCTTACCACATAGATATCCATAGGATGATCGAAAGCGATTTCGTGCAGCCAGTCGCTCGTCTCACGGCTCGCCGTACCATTGCCCACAGCCATAGCCTCCACATGATACATCTTCACCATGCGCTGCAGAGCTGCAGTAGCCTCGCTGCGCTTGCTGCGAGGAGGATGAGGAAATACGATTTCATGATGGATGAGATTGCCCTGTGCATCCAGACAGGCCGTCTTGCAACCATTGGCGAAACCTGGATCCACTGCCATTACTCTCTTCTGTCCGAGCGGAGCTGCCAAGAGCAACTGACGCAGGTTTTCAGCGAATACCAGAATAGCCTCCTCGTCAGCCTTCAACTTGCTTGATGCAGCAAACTCCGTTTCGATACTTGGTTTCAGCAGACGCTTGAAAGCATCATCCACAGCCTCGCCTACCAAGGTCTGGCATTCACCATAACCATGTACGTAATGGCGCTTCAACTTATCCGTACACTGTTCGTCATCAGCAGAGATGCTGACACGCAGAATACCGGCAGCCTCTCCACGACGCATAGCCAACAGGCGATGAGAAGAACAGCGCTTCAGAGGTTCCGAGAAGTCGAAATAATCAGAGAATCGCTGAGCCTCTTCCTCATCCTTCTTCTTAGCCACCACCTTGGAAGTGATGATGGCGCCACGTCTGAACTCCCCACGGATGGCATTGCGGCTTTCCTCGCTCTCGTTCACCATTTCAGCGATGATGTCCTTGGCGCCCTGAATAGCAGCATCAGCATCAGCCACCTTGTCACCCACATATTTCTTAGCCACCTGCATGATATTACGTTCACGCTGGAAGAGCAGAGTTTGTGCCAAAGGTTCCAATCCCGCCTCACGAGCAATCTGTGCACGGGTTCTGCGCTTCGGTTTGAAAGGCAGATAAATGTCTTCCAGTTCCGTAGCGTCCCAGCATTCCTCGATACGCTTCTTGAGTGCATCCGTCAGTTTTCCCTGTTCATCGATCGTCTTGAGAATGGTTTCCTTACGTTTCGCCATCTCCTTGAGTTTATCGTTAGCCTGGGCGATGGCTTCAATGTTCACCTCGTCCATATTACCCGTCTTCTCCTTACGGTATCGGGAGATGAAAGGGATAGTACAGCCCTCTTCGAGCAGTTCCAATGTATTTTCGACAGCCTGCTCTCTCAGTTTGAGCTGCGCTGCGATAATCTTAGTAAATTGATTCATCATTATATTATATTTTTCCAAATAATACGATTTATTCTGGAAATAAAAAGCGGAGAGTGTCATCAGGCACCCTTCGCTCCTTACTTTTATTTAAGAATTGCTTTCTCAACTTTTTTTGTCCTGGTATATACCTAAAGTATAAGCCGTAATTGCCAAAACGCATACGAATATGCACACAACAATAGTCATCATATTTTTTTATTTTTATTGAATTTCCTATATCTATTATTCTTATACTTAACCCCATTATTGATGCTTTGAGTGCTTTTCTTCAGCAAGAGATAACCTAACCAAAAGGTTAATGCTGCCGAAAAGATGACGCTCACAACAATCCAAGGATTACTCATATCGCCAAATGCAGTTGTGAGTAGCATTGCCGTTATTAGATATTTTGAAATATCTAAAAGCCATTTGCCCAATTCTTTATTCAGTTCCATTTTCACACATATTTAAATTATATTCGCAAAAGTACAACGAATAATTGAATTCTCCAAATATTTCAAACAGATTTTTGAGTTTCAATTGAAAAATAAAGCAATTTATAGAGATGCAAAGGTACATAAAAAAAGTCGCAAAGACGAAACTCCTTGCGACTTTTAAGATTTATTTCTTGATAGTAAACTCAAATTTCAAACCACCCTCCGGCAAGTTATTCACCCGGATGGTTCCCCCATGCAGCAGCACGGCATTCTTCACGATGGCAAGCCCCAGTCCCGTTCCACCCATTTTTCGGCTCCTTCCCTTATCCACACGGTAGAAGCGTTCGAAGAGGCGGGCGATATGCTCCTGCGGCACACCCTGACCATTATCTCTGAAGACAAAGTGCCACTTGTTGCCTATCTCCTTACCCTCCAGCGTGATGGTCGTTCCGTCACCGGCATAGGCAATGGCATTATCAGTAAGATTGCGGAACACACTATAGAGCAGACTGCGGTTTCCCTTCACCACGATGCGCTCAGGCAGCAGGTTGTGGAACCCCATCTTGTGCTCCTCCCTTTCCAGCGCCGTTTCCCTCATGATGTCTCCCACCATCTTCGTGATATCCACCGCCTCGAAGTCTATCATGTCCGAACCGTCGTCCAGTCTGTTCAGCGTCGAGATGTCTCTCAGCAGGGAGGTAAGCCGTTCGCTCTGCGCATAACATCTCTGCAGGAACTGCTCCTTCATCTCCTCGCTGATATGCGGATTGTCGAGTATCGTCTCCAGATAGCCCTGTATGCTCGCCACCGGAGTCTTCAGTTCATGAGCGATATTCTGCGTCAGTTGCCGCTTCAGGATATCCTGTTCCCTTCGGGTGGTCTGGATACGCTTATACATCTTGATGATGCGTTCAGCGATTTCACCCAGTTCATCATCCGGGAATTTAGCCAGATCCTCTATCTCTAAGCTCTCGTTATGATCAGCCTTGTAGGCGAAGATGCGGAGCTTGGCAATATTCTTGCCCAGCCGATGGGTGAACCGGTAGAGTACGATGGTCAGGATGATGATGGCGAAAACGGCAAACCAGATGTAATGCTGGTCAGCCTGCAGCGATTTAGAGAGATCATCATTATAAGGCAAGGCACTTCTGATGATGATAGAGTCGGCAGGGAAATAGGAAGCCACATAGAAGTAATCCTGCTTCAGGGTCTTCGACTCTCGTTCCACGCTCGATCCCTGTCCATTCTTCAGCGCCTCTTGTATCTCCTTGCGGTTCAAGTGATTGGCAAAACGGTCATAGTGCTTGCTCATATTGTCGTACACCACCTTGCCGTCGGGCCTTATCAGGGTAACACGCAGATCCTTGCTTTCATGTTCACGGATGAAAGCATTCAGTTTGGTTTCCGCCACGACGAGTTTCGAGCGACTCACGCTGGGCAGAGTCTCCAGACTATCGCCGTTGCTCAAGATGATTCCTCTATCATGAGCCAGCGAGAGATCCTCCGCTAAGAGGGCGTTGTAGTTTTCCAGTTTCATCGTGAGCGTACTGATCTTATACTGTTTCTCACGAGTCTGCTGGAACATGATAAAACTGACAGCGAACACAAGGAACACCGTCAGCACCATGAGATACAGTTTTCGCCCAACTTTGGATTTCGTCTTTTTTATTTTCAGCATAGATAAAATCCTTTCTTATCACGCATCAAAATAATATCCGAAGCCGAGTCGGGTGACGATGCACTTCGCAAACTTACCGATTTTCTTTCTCATACGGGTGATGTTGACATCCACCGTTCGGTCGAGCACGAGCACATCCTTAGGCCATACGCGGTCGATGAGTTCCTGGCGGGAGAACACTCTTCCCTTCTCTTCCAGGAGAAGTCGGAGCAATTCAAATTCTGTTTTGGTGAAAGGCACATTCTCTCCATCAATGCTCACCGTCTTCTTGTCGATATTGAGCACCAATCCCTGATAGCTGATGACGGTAGGTTCAGCATCCTTGCCCTGCTTATCGGCAGTACGGCGGATGACAGCCCTCACACGCACCATCACCTCACGGATAGAGAAAGGTTTGGAGATATAGTCGTCTGCCCCGAGATTGAAACCGGTAACGGTATCGTTCTCAGTATCGCGAGCCGTCAGGAATATAATAGGAATCTGAGCCGTAGCCACATTCTCCTTGAGTTTCTTCGCCAACTGGAATCCGCTCATACCTCCCATCATCACATCGAGCAGCAAGAGGTCGTAGGAAGCAATGTCTTTCTCCAGAGCTTCCTCAGCCGAGTTGGCAGTTTCTACCTGATACCCCTCGGTTTCCAAGTTAAATTTCAGAATCTCACAGAGGTCCTGCTCATCATCCACCACAAGGATTTTATAGTTCTTTTCGTCCATCTTTATAATATATAATAATGTATATATAGCCTGAGGTCTTTCCTCGGGTGCAAAGATACGACAAAAAATCTGTAACACGCATTACATTCTATTACAATTTCATTTCAAAAGCAAGTAAAAGATGTGACGGGGAATCATTACTGCCTGATTCCTGTAAAATCATCTGCTGTTTCCGAACACAAGAAAAACACATTCTACAAAAGCAAGAAAAAGCCCGTTTCTGCGTTAATAAACGTTACAAAACTTGCTATTGTCAAATGTTTTACCTATCTTTGGACTTGTAATTCATCTTTTACTTATACTATATTACTATTTATGAGAAACGTATTGACCATGATTGTGGCCGCTATGCTATGCGCTGGCGGTTACGCCACTGATTTTAAAAACGTAACTAAAACCAGGAAATTAGACGCACTAAGTTTGATAGCCATCCAGCAGATGGAACAAGCCAAAGAAAGCACGTCTCAAGCCAAAGGTTTCGGAGGGACGAGTACGGCAAGTACAGGAAGTAAGCGGATTACCGCAACGGTCCAGATGAAAGAGGGAGCCACCATCGACCAACTCAAAGCCCATGGTTTCAGTAATTCGACAGTCCTTGTAGGCAGCTATAACATAGTGACCACAACTATAGATAGCCTCCAAGTATTAGCAGAAATGCAAGATGTAGTTCGCATTTCCTTTGATAAAAAAGAAATGAACCTCAACCTGACTAATGCTAACAAGACAACAGGTGTTGACCTAATACATAAAGGCAAATCTACAGAAACAACCAACCGTAATCTCTATTTTACTCTCGACCGTCCTTATACAGGCAAAGGAGTCATGATAGGTATTTTCGATAGTGGATTCGATCCAAACCACGCCATGTTTCTTGACAAGGATGGCAAAAGCCGTTTCAAGATGATTATCAAAGAAAACGGAACAGCCATTACTGACCCAGAGGAAATAGCCAACTATACTACCGATGACCGCTATACTGCTCATGCTACAAATGTGAGTGGAATTGCTGCAGGTTATTATGAAGGTGATAACTTCCAGTTAAGTGGTGTTGCTCCTGAGGCAGACCTCGCCATGGGACCGATCATGTCCAGCGCCTCCGACTTAGTTGCTTTGAAAACACTTGCAGAATATTGCAAGGAGAAGGGCGAACGTCTCGTCACCAATATGTCGTATGGCAACATGATTGGTCCTCACGACGGAAGCGATCTCTACTCACAAGTCCTCAACGACTTGATTAAGGAATACGACATCATAGCCTGCAACTCTGTTGGTAACTGTGGAGACCAAGTACTCGTACATAAACACAATTTTAGCTCTAATACAGATGAAATGAAAGCAATCTGGGGCATTGACTCCGACAACCATGAAATCAGAAGCTATATTACCACCTCAACAGATGCTCCTATCAATATGGAAATCATAGTTGCAAACTACAAGGATCAATGCAAAACCATTTTTGCGAAATATCCTATCATCATCAACGGCGAACCTACTACTCTAAAAATCAATGACGAATATATTGCCTCAACAACGATTAACATCGCAAAGGAAACCATCCATGATGGGCTTATGGGATATGCTATCAACAGCAATGGTGTTTGGTACACTAAGGATGAATATCGCATAGGTTACATTATCACAAGTGCGGAAGGACAAAAGGTGGTCGTTTACAATGACACCAACCTGCCTTTCAAGACTGTTTATCCTAACTATATGGACGGATTGACCAGCAACGGAACTTTTAATAGCACCAGCAGCGCCAGCGAAATGCTGGTAGTAGGTGCCTATATTACCACTACTGAAATCAACAGCAAGTCCAATGGCGCAATAAAGGTAACCAACAAGAAAGGAACATGGGGAACCCAAGAGGGCGATATTGCCTACTTCTCCAGCTATGGTACACGTTATGACGGCATCCAATTTCCTTGCATAGCTGCCCCAGGAGCCTGCATCGAATCAGCCTATAACAGATACGTTACTTATTATAGCGGAAAAAAGTGTATGACTAAAACCGACACTTATAAAGGTAAAGAATATTCATTCTGTGCCATGAAGGGAACCTCTCAGGCCTCACCTTACATGGCAGGTGTAGCTGCTCTATGGCTTGAAGCAAACCCAAATCTTACCCATGAAGAAATCAAGGAAATTGCCCAAAAGACTGCAAATAACGACTCTTATTGTAAAGAGGAAAATTATTTCGCAGCACAGGGGAAACAGGCTGGTGCAGGAAAAATCAATGCATTAGCAGGATTAGAATATATTCTAAATGACAATATCGTACTACTGGATGAAGACGAGGCTATTCCTTCTGAGATCTCCGGCAAGAAAAACGTGGTATTGAAACGGACATTAGTTCCAAACATATACAATACTGTAGTCCTTCCTTTCTCCATGACCGAAGAACAGATTACCTCAACATTTGGTACAGATACAAAGGTTTATACTTTCAATGCCTACTCTAAAGATGAGATGACATTCCATCGTGCTCATTCCATCGAAGCCAACAGACCTTTCCTGATGCAGACATCTACCACAGAGAGTACATTCAATATCAAGGATGTTACTATAGAGGAAGAATCAACACCTGTTGACGAAGGCCTCTATTACAACTTCAAAGGCTATTATGGTGAACCAACCAATCTGGCTAAAGGAATGTATTTTATCTACAATGGAATGCTATACAGTTCTGAGGGTAATAGCTTCATGAAAGGTTACCGTGCTTATTTTGAACCTAAAAGCAATACAAATGGTGCAAAAGTTGTTGCCATGAATATAGATGGAAAAACAACAAGTATCAACATGCTTGAAACAAACGAAAAAAACACATCATCTTGCGCCATCTATCATATCAACGGCCAGAAAATATCAGAAAATCAGAAGAATAAACTTTCAAAGGGAATCTACATACTAAATGGAAAGAAATATGTGATACGATGATATAAACAGTAGAGGGGACACTCATCATCCACGACGAGTTCCCCTCTTGCTTATAGATTCATTTACTTACTAATATTCTTCCCAAGTCTCCCAAGCATTAAAAGAATTATTTTTTGCCTGGACAACTGGACCATCACCTGAACCACCTGAACCAGCGTCAGGAATAGTAATTGTACCAGGTTGATCTTTTCCCGCACCACCTTGAGCAGTTCCATCAGAACCAGCCATTATATATGTCGTCATTATATTCATGACATTTATTCCTGGAGTTATATATATTTTTTTTGTATTCATTATAATACCTTTCATGCTTTATTTTACAATAAACTTTTTACCACCCTTGACGTACACACCCTTCTGCAAACCATCAAGGTTACCATTCTTGCTGACCAGCTGACCGCTCAAATTGTAGATAGCTTGATCATCATTACCTGCAACGATTATTACCTGATCAACAGATGTAGTCTCATTGCTATTCAGCTCATCATCACCGAAGAAAGATGACTGATATTTTGAACTTGCACTCAATCCAGCTTCAAAATTGAAGAAATCACGAGCATCCTGCTCACCCAACTCTACATTAACTGTTTCTACAGTACATTTGTATGAAGGCCAAGTCAAGTGTGAATCATAAGGCCAGAACCAAAATGCAGGTTTTGTATCGCTTGCCTTTGCCAGTCCGTAAAAATAGCAATTAACTGGTACAGAAACGGCTTCCCTTTGAGCTGTATTAATGTAATTACCAATGAAACGATATTCACCACCATTATCATTTACAGCCTTACTCTGAGAATTGTTTGTATATATAGTCTCTTTTGCCTTAATAATAGTTGGAATAGGAGAACCTGGTACAGGCTCATAATCATCTACAACAAATACAGCATCTACAGCATCCTTATCGGTCTTTGTAGGCTTAACCATATAAGCTTCATGAGCATAGATAACGATATCGTTATCTTCACAAGCAGGAAGACTTTCATTCCACTCAGCATCATGGAAAGTTCCATCAGCATTTCTTTCAAACTTGTGCTGATATACATCATGACGGAACTCCAAATAAATATGATTACCCTTATTACCATCACCACGACCCTGTCCATCAGTATCCAACTTACGGGTTACACTTGAGAAACGGCAAACCTGAGTACCTGGGCCCATTGCATCATCTACCATCTTCTTGGTCATATTGAATGGCACACAAAGTGTCCACCATCTTCCACCTTCAGTAATTGGAAGAGGAAAATCTGGAGTTTCAGTTGCATCATCAGCAGTAAGAACAAATTGGCGAGTACCTACATGTGCTATCTTTGCCAATGCTTCGTCATTATATTTGGTTTCCGAGAAACCAACCTTACGCAACAAAGCAATTTGCTCATCAGACAAGTCTGAAGTATAAGGAGTTACACCATCCCAACATACACCATTAGAAGCAGTCAGGTAAGAACGCATCCACTGACTTTGACTTGGCCAAGTATAATCCTCACCTACATAAGTGTCTTTATAGCCAGGCTTCACTTGTTTATCAGGTAGAGAATAGTTACCAAATTTCAAGTTACTGATTTCTTGACCAACTACCTTAGTAGCATCTTGGTAGAATTTTCCATCAGTACCATTCCATGTTTCATATTTTTTTTGTAATATCCGTATAAGTGGCTTTTTCTTCATCAGTCAAACCCTTAGGAAAATGCAAGATGCAGAAATAAGCACCAGAAGAAGCTACGTAATTTTCACGATTAGCCTTTCCTTCACTAAAATTATCAGCATATTTACTTGTAGGACCGTTACATCCATTATTACCCATAAGAGTCTCTGCTCCAAAAGCAGTCATATTGCCATAACTAGGTTGTATCAAGGATTCACCTAAAGGCAACAACGGTGCTGTCTTACTCTGAAAATACACCTCTTGATATTGACGCATAAGGAAAGCACCTTGACAAATAATCTTAAGGCTTGATGGGAATGTGATTGTTTTACATGTTACCCAAGATGTCAAAGCAAATGCAGAATTTCCGATAATCTCAAGTTTTTTTGGAAGAGCAGGAATATTCCACTTAGTCAAATTCGCAAAAGCCATATCACCAATTTCCTTCACAGAATCCGGCCACTTTACCATCTCTAATGTAGACATATTTTTTGCAAAATATGCACCAATTCTAACACAACCATCAGGAATGATAATCTGTTCAATAGGCCAAAAATTACCCCAACTATCCTTTCCTATAAAAGGATAATCTGGAATTATATTGTCTGGAGTTTTAGGAAGTGTAAGTGTCGTTATTGTTATATCCTTATCAATATGGCCCCAACTTCCACAGAAAGTATTTGTAGTCCAATCTACTAAAACAACATTTCCCAAATCCAAAGTCTTGGTATCTTTATTAGCAATAGCATAAACTTCAGATCCCGAAGGATTTTTACCATATAAAATAGCCTTAATAAAGTCACTATTGATTTTACCACCACCATTTACAATAACAGTCTCAGGCTTATCTGTAGCCATCTCAGTCTGTACCTTGCCAGCAGCATCATTGTCTTTAGACAAATCTTCAGTGACAACAATAGTCAAAGTCTTGTTGCTCTCAGTATAAGAGAACGACTGAGCCCACATGTTAGAACCTGCTAACACAGCGAGCATAGTAAGTAAATACTTTTTCATAATAAATCTATCATTTACTTTATACAATATATTTTTGTTTATGTAATGTCTTAGAGATCTTGTTTGCTTACGCGTTTTTAGAAAAGCCTTATATCTTATATATAATAATGTGTAGCTTTCTGTAGCCGCATCGCATAGTTTTTAGGCTGTGCGCCTTAACTGGGTGCAAAATTAAGGAATTATAATTACGTACAACAGATGATTTGTACTTTTTTTATGTATAAAATGTTAACCGAAACAAAATAGACACAAAAAAGATAGGAAATAGAGGAAAAATGTATCAGTAAGCAAAATAAATGAAACAAAGGGGTTTCATTTGGTTTCCGCATTTATACTTTTTTAATAGCGTGTCGTCACATTAGCTACCAAAAAATTCGTTTGATTACAATCTTATTTCGTAATTTTGCATCCATATTGAATTTATTAGTATTTAAAGAGAATAAGAAAATGACAGATCAAACTAACAATTGCTCCTTGGTCATTGGGGAACGCATAAAACAGGAACTCAAAAGACAAGGAAAAACAACAGTATGGCTCGCAAAGCAACTTGGTTGCCACAGAACCAACATTTATAAGATTTATAGCAAATCTACTATCGACACAGGTATGCTCATGCATATCTGCAAGGTAATCGGCTATAATTTCTTCGACTTGTTGTCTGAGGAATACAAGAAGCAGGTAAACGGTTAATTAGTTTTCGCTAAAAAATAAAGGTGACAAAGGTTTCTATGCCTTTGTCACCTTTATTATATATATATACAAATCATACTATGCTAATCTCTTCTCCAATCTCTCACGGATGGCTGCAATGAAGCCGGCTGAGTTGACTGCCTTTGCCTCTACACCTTCCATCAGGTTGACGAGGTCCTTGGTGGCGATACCATCATTCAGCGTATCGAAGCAAGCTGCCTCCAACTGGTCGCCGAAATTCTGCAATGCCTGAATGCCATCTAACTCGCCACGCTTTCTCAACGCACCGCTCCATGCAAAGATGGTAGCCATAGGGTTGGTAGATGTATCTTCACCCTTCAGATAACGGTAGTAGTGGCGGGTTACTGTGCCATGAGCAGCCTCGTACTCATACTTGCCGTCTGGAGAAACCAATACGGAGGTCATCATCGCCAAAGAGCCGAAGGCTGTACTGAGCATATCGCTCATCACATCACCATCATAGTTCTTACATGCCCAGATGAATCCACCCTTGCTGCGGATAACACGAGCCACGGCATCATCAATCAATGTATAGAAATACTCAATGCCGAGTTCAGCAAACTTCTCCTTGTAATCACTCTCATACACTTCCTCGAATATCTTGCGGAACTGTGCATCGTAAGTCTTGGAAATGGTATCCTTGGTAGCAAACCACAAATCCTGCTTGGTATCGATGGCAAACTTGAAACAGCTATGAGCAAAGCTGCGGATACTCTTGTCGGTATTGTGCATACCCTGAATAACGCCAGCACCTTCGAAGTTGTGAATCTCCACCTCCTGCTTCTTTCCGCTCTTACCCTCGAATACGAGTTTGGCAACTCCCGGCTCATCTGCACGGATTTCCACACTCTTATATACATCACCATAAGCATGACGGGCGATGGTAATCGGCTTCTCCCAGTTCTTCACGCAAGGGTGAATGCTTGGAATCGTGATAGGAGCACGGAACACAGTACCATCCATGATGCTACGGATGGTTCCGTTAGGGCTCTTCCACATCTTGTGGAGATGATATTCGTCCATACGCTGGGCATTAGGAGTAATCGTAGCACACTTCACGGCTACACCATATTTCTTGGCAGCCTCAGCAGAATCGATAGTCACCTGATCATTGGTCTTGTCACGGTAAGGCAAACCAAGGTCATAATACTCTGACTTCAAATCTACGAAAGGAAGGATCAGTTCTTCCTTGATCATCTTCCAGAGGATTCTTGTCATCTCGTCACCATCCATCTCCACCAAAGGAGTTGTCATCTGAATCTTTTCCATAAGCGAAATACCTATATATGTATTATTAATAAATTACAATTTATAACCACTTAGCGACGGGCGCTTAATAATTTGATTGCAAAATTAATAAATAAATCTCAAAAGAGAAAGAAAATCGCCATTTTTCTTTCAAAACGATACAAACTTTGAGTCATTCTTTCTTATTTTAAGTATATTTATACAGAAAAGCACCTGTAATACTAAAAAAGCACCAATGAGCCTAAGCCCACTGGTGCTTCCTAAATTTTACTTATGATACTCTAAAAAGTCTCCGATTTACTTATCGCCCTCTGGAGCCTTGTCGATCAAGTCCATGAACTGGTCGAGCTTAGGAGTGATGATAATCTGAGTGCGGCGGTTGCGCTGCTTGCCAACCTCAGAATCGTTGGTAGTTACAGGGTTGTACTCACCACGGCCACCAGCGGTCAAACGCTTAGGATCTACGCCGAAGTGATCCTGCAAGTACTGTACTACAGAAGATGCACGGAGAGCAGAGAGGTCCCAGTTGTTGCGGATGTTCTTCATCTTGGCACTTGTAGTGCTAACTGGTACGTTATCTGTATTACCCTCTACGAGTACATCGTAGTCCTTGTAGTCCATGATGATCTTGGCAATCTTGCTCAAAGTCTCCTGAGCACGGCTGTTAACCTCATAGCTACCGCTCTGGTAGAGCATGTTGTCAGCCAAAGAGATGTAAACCACACCCTTCATTACCTGTACGTCAACCTCCTTCAACTCGTCCTTGCTGAGAGAGCGGGTCAAGTTGTTGGTAAGAACCATGTTGAGAGAATCGCTCTTGCTCTTCACCTCTACCAAGTGGCGGATGTACTGGTTAGACTCATTGATCTGGTCAACGAGCTTGTCGATGCTGATGTTGTTCTGACTTGCGTTGTTCAAACTCTTGTCGAGCGCATTCTGCATAGACTTATAGTCCTTCTTCATCTGAGCAAGCTGGTCTTCGAGAGTTGTTACACGAGCCTGAGAAGCAGCCAACTGCTCCTTTGTATTCTGATAGTTGCTTGACAACTCTCTGTTCTCGTTCTGGCAATTCTGAAGTTCCTTCTTACTTGCACAACTTGTGGCCAACAATGCGCCAGCCATCAAAGCCATTACTAAAAATTTGTTCTGCTTCATATTTTCTGGTTTTTAATTTTTACGATGGTTGATATTTTACTGAATTATTAAATACTATGAATCGCTGCATGATGAATAAAAATCCACCCGCTGCTTTTCGATTGCAAAGTTACGAATAAGACTTGAATAAACCACTTTTGTCAAATCCATTTAGATAAATTTAACCACTTTTTCTATTTTTCTCATCTTTCTCACTCATTTTTAACAAATTAGCGTCTCCATTCAGCAGCTTTTCCTGCACTGTAAAAGCACACAATCCGGGCAACATACCTAAAAATATAAAAAAACAAGCGTTTTATTTTGTCCTTATTTTAATTTGTATTATCTTTGCACTCGAAAAGCGATACATAGGCCATGTATCCTTACCGAAAGAATAAATACATTAACAATATAAAAAGAGAAATAAGTATGATTCTTTTTTTCAGAACTCCATCTAAGAGTGTGATTGCGACCGAGATTGACCACAAGCCTTCTCAGGACGAAATCAATGAACTTTGTTGGCTTTATGGTGACGCGACTTTAGAGGATGCCCAGCAGTTGCAGGGCTTCTATGTCGGCCCACGCCGTGAAATGATTACTCCTTGGAGTACGAATGCCGTTGAGATTACTCAGAACATGAGTCTTAACGGCATTTCGCGTATCGAGGAGTACTTCCCTGTAGATAGCGAAGACGCTGAGCACGACCCTATGCTCCAGCGTATGTACAATGGTATCGGACAGGATGTGTTCACCGTGAACCACCAGCCTGAACCTATCAAGTACGTCGATGACCTCGAAAAGTACAACGAGGAAGAGGGTCTTGCCCTCAGCGAGGACGAAATGGCTTATCTCCACAAGCTGGAGAAAGAGAACGGACGCCCTCTCACCGACAGCGAAATCTTCGGTTTCGCACAGATCAACTCAGAGCACTGCCGCCACAAAATCTTCGGCGGCCAGTTTATCATCGACGGCAAGGAGATGGAGTCTTCTCTTTTCAGCATGATCAAGAAGACCACCAATGAGAACCCTAACAAGATTCTCTCTGCCTACAAGGATAATGTGGCTTTCTCTCAGGGTCCTGTCATCGAGCAGTTTGCTCCTGCTGACCAGACTACCAGCGATTTCTTCCAGGTGAAGGACATCGAGAGTGTCATCTCCCTGAAGGCAGAAACTCACAACTTCCCTACTACTGTAGAGCCTTTCAACGGTGCTGCTACGGGTACTGGTGGTGAAATCCGCGACCGTATGGGTGGTGGTGTTGGTTCATGGCCTATCGCAGGTACTGCCTGCTACATGACTGCTTATCCTCGCCTAAAGGATGACAACGGCAAGAGCGATGTGGAGCGCGACTGGGAAGACATCCTGCCTGTGCGCAAATGGCTCTATCAGACTCCTGAGCAGATCCTCATCAAGGCATCTAACGGTGCTTCTGACTTCGGTAATAAGTTCGGTCAGCCTCTCATCACCGGTTCAGTGCTTACTTTCGAGCACCAGGAGAACGGCGAGAAGTATGCTTACGACAAGGTAATCATGCTCGCTGGTGGTGTAGGCTACGGCAAGAAGCGTGACTATAAGAAGGGCGAGCCACAGAAGGGCAACAAGGTGGTCGTAGTAGGTGGTGATAACTATCGCATCGGTCTCGGTGGCGGTTCTGTTTCTTCTGTAGATACAGGTCGTTACAGCAACGGCATCGAGTTGAACGCTGTTCAGCGTGCCAACCCTGAGATGCAGAAGCGTGCTTACAACCTGGTTCGTGCACTCGTTGAGAACGACGAGAACCCTGTAGTCAGCATCCACGACCATGGTTCTGCTGGTCACCTGAACTGTCTCTCTGAGTTGGTAGAAGAGTGCGGTGGCGAAATCGACATGGCTAAGTTGCCTATCGGTGACAAGACTTTGAGCGCTAAGGAAATCATCGCCAACGAGAGTCAGGAGCGTATGGGCTTGCTCATCGACGAAAAATATATTGAAGAGGTACAGAAGATTGCCGACCGTGAGCGTGCTCCTATGTACGTGGTAGGTGAGACTACTGGCGATGCTCACTTCAGCTTCAAGCAGGCTGATGGTGTGAAGCCATTCGACCTCGACGTGGCTCAGATGTTCGGTCATACTCCTAAGACTGTCATGGTGGATGAGACCGTAGAGCGTAAATATGAAGATGTAACTTACTCTGCCGACAACCTTGACGAATACTTGCAGCGTGTTCTCCAGATGGAGGCTGTGGCTTGTAAGGACTGGTTGACCAACAAGGTGGACCGTTCCGTAACTGGTAAGATTGCCCGTCAGCAGGGTCAGGGTCAGATTCAGTTGCCACTCTCCGACTGTGGTGTCGTAGCACTCGACTACCGTGGCGAGAAGGGTATCGTAACTGCTATGGGTCATGCTCCTCAGGCTGGTTTGGCTGATCCTAAGGCTGGTTCTGTACTCTCTGTAGCAGAGTCATTGACCAATATCGTATGGGCTCCTTTGGCAGATGGTATGGACAGCATCAGTCTCTCTGCTAACTGGATGTGGCCTTGCCGCAGCCAGAAGGGTGAGGATGCTCGTTTGTACGAGGGTGTGAAGGCTTTGTCAGATTTCTGCTGCGCCATCCACGTGAACGTACCAACAGGTAAGGACTCTCTCTCATTGACCCAGCAGTATCCTAACGGCGAGAAGATCATCGCTCCAGGTACCGTCATCGTAAGTGCTGGTGGTGAGGTTTCAGATGTCAAGAAGGTGGTTAGTCCTGTTCTCGTCAACGACAAGAACTCAAGCCTCTATCATATCGACTTCAGCTTCGACGAGCAGCGCCTCGGTGGTTCTGCCTTCGCTCAGAGCCTGGGCAAGGTGGGCAGCGATGTTCCTACCGTGAAGAACCCAGAGTACTTCGTTGATTGCTTCAACGCTGTACAGGAACTCATCAACCGCGGTTGGGTAATGGCTGGTCACGATATCAGTGCCGGTGGTTTGATTACTACTCTCCTTGAGATGACATTTGCCAACGTAGAGGGTGGTATGAAGATCAACCTCCACGACATCGCTGATGCTGACATCATCAAGACTCTCTTCGCTGAGAACCCAGGTGTTGTTATTCAGGTAAGCGATGCTCACAAGGACGAGTTGAAGGCATTCTTCGATGAGAACGGTATCGGCTATGCTAAGATTGGTTATCCTGCTCCTGAGCTCCGCAAGATCATCATCAAGAAGGAAGGCTTCGAGCACGAGTTTGATATCGACGCTTTGCGCGACGACTGGTATAAGACATCTTACCTCCTCGACCGCAAGCAGAGCATGAACGGTATGGCTAAGAAGCGCTACACCAACTATAAGAAGCAGCCTATCGAGATGAACTTCGGCTACGGCTTCAAGGGCACTCTCGCAAGCTATGGTCTCGACGCTAACCGTCGCACTCCATCAGGCATCAAGGCAGCTATCATCCGTGAGAAGGGTACCAATGGTGAGCGCGAAATGGCTTACTCTATGTATCTCGCTGGCTTCGACGTGAAGGACGTAATGATGACCGACTTGATTTCTGGTCGTGAGACTTTGGAGGATGTGAACTTCATCGTATTCTGCGGTGGTTTCTCCAACTCCGACGTTCTCGGTTCTGCCAAGGGTTGGGCTGGTGCATTCCTCTACAATCCTAAGGCTAAGGAGGCACTCGACAAGTTCTATGCTCGTGAGGACACCCTTTCACTCGGTATCTGTAACGGATGTCAGTTGATGGTTGAGTTGAACCTCATCAATCCTGAGCACAAGCATCGTTCACACCTCTGCCACAATACTTCCAAGAAGTTTGAGAGCACCTTCCTCGGTTTGACTATTCCTCAAAACGAGAGTGTGATGTTTGGTAGCCTCAGCGGTGATAAGCTTGGTATCTGGGTAGCTCACGGCGAGGGTCGTTTCTACTTGCCTGAGCCAGAGGACCACTACAATGTGATTGCGAAGTATAACTATGCTGAGTATCCAGGCAATCCAAACGGCAGTGACTACAATGTAGCAGGTATCTGCTCAGCAGATGGTCGCCACTTGGCTATGATGCCACACTTGGAGCGTGCTATCTTCCCATGGCAGAACGCTTGGTATCCAGCTGATCGCCGCAACGACGAGGTAACTCCTTGGATTGAGGCATTTGTCAATGCACGTCAGTGGATTGAAGAAAGAGCTTTTAAAAAGTAAAAAGGTAAAAAAGTAAAAAGGTAAAAAATGAATAATAGCGTAAGTTATCTTACATTATTCAAGACTTTCATGAAGATTGGCATAGTCACCTTTGGTGGTGGCTATGCCATGATTCCTATTATAGAATCCGAAGTCGTCGATAAGCATCATTGGATGACGAAGGAGGAATTCTTGGATGCCATCGCTACTACCCAGGTTTGTCCGGGCGCCTTGGCCATCAACATGAGTTCCCTGCTCGGATATAAGTTGGCAAAGACACCGGGAGCCATTGTCTGCACCCTCGGCGCTTCGTTACCTTCCTTTCTTATTATATTAGCGATTGCTATGTTTTTCCATCAGTTTGAGGACAACAAGGTAATTGCGGCGATGTTTGCAGGTATCCGTCCTGCCGTCGTGGCTCTGATAGCCGTTCCTACCTTTTCATTGGCCAAGAGTGCCCACATCTCGTTCGTCAACTGCTGGGTTCCTATCTTATCTGCCCTCCTGATATGGCTGATGGGCGTCAACCCTATCTGGGTAATTATCGTAGCTGCCTTAGGTGGATACGTCTATGGGCAGTTTATCCAACCGACGGAGTAATTAAAAAATCAGAATATGGAAGAGACAAAACCACATTTTGCAAGTTCTCAAAATGTTCACATAGACGAAGCTTATGCGTCATGGATCGAAGAACTGAAAGGTAGATACAAGAAAGCGCAGATAAAATCTGCGGTTAAGGTAAATTCAGAACAGTTGTTATTCAATTGGCAACTGGGACGTGACCTTGTCGTTCGTCGTGCAGAAGAGCATTGGGGAGCAGGTGTAGTAGAACAGGTTAGTCTCGACTTAAAAGCCGCATTTCCTAAGGCGAAAGGATTCAGTACCACTAACCTTTGGAATATGAAAAAATGGTATCTTTTTTATTCCACAAACAAAGCGAACGAAAAACTCCACCAACTTGGTGGAGAATTACAAAACTCTGATAATAAGCTAAATACGAAACTGCAACAACTTGGTGCAGAAATTCAAGAAACCGAACATTCCCCAAAAATGGGACTTGCATTTCCTCTTGCTTTTTCTTTCGTACCTTGGCGGCATCATGTTGAAATCACTACCAATGGGCTATAACTATCCATAGATCACAAGAAATGACTTTTGAAAGAATGCACTTTGACTTATCTCATGGCACCTTCTTGCCTGGACAAGCTTACGTTGCCATCAGTCGTTTACGTTCTTTGGAAGGATTGACACTTGGTAATCCTATCCACCCTTATCACGTCACCCAAAAACATACTCATGTAAAACGGCAAATAGATACACCCATCTTCTATTTCCAAGTTATTACCACTCATGACAATACGCCGATTGATTTTGTCAGCAAAAAGCGAATGAGCCATATCGAGAGAAGCATGTTGCTTATACTCCTTACCAGATTTCACTTCCACAATACTAATTTTATTCTTCTCTGGGAAAATAAAATCCAGCTCATGCTTACTCTTTCTGTCATAATAGTTGAGAGAAATGCCATGCTTGGCAAATTCTCCTGCTACATAATTCTCAGTCAATGCCCCTTCATTCACATCAATATCTCCAGACAAAACCTGTGCCTGAATACCATTGAGCATCATGGCACACATCAAACCAGAATCGACAAAAAACAACTTGTATAGTCTCAGATTCTCATGGATAGGAAGAGGCAATTCGAAAGCCCCGACATTAAAGGAATAATACGCCATACCTGCATCAACAAGCCATTGCGTAGGTGCTCCATACTTGCGACGAGAAGCATTTTTTTCAATAGAAGCTAAGATAAAACGCTTATCTTGCTTACTCAACTGCCCTGGAATAGCATCAAACACAGACTTTACCAACAACTTGTCATTACCTGCATATTTAGAAATATCATTACGATAACCATTCAGTATGTCCTTCTGAACAGCTATCGTCTTATTGAAATCCTCATTGCTCAAATAGGTAACAACAACTTCTGGCATACCACCAACTATCAAGTATTGACGATAACGCTCCATGATTTGACCATGTAGAAATTCAGGCACAGGACGCAAATTTTGGTAGCACTCTTTCAACATTTCAATTACATCCTTGCTGATATTACATGCCCAAAGAAATTCCTCGAAGTCAAGTGGATACATATCCAATTCTCTTTCGAATCCTACAGGATAAGAAGACACATCCTTATAATTAATACCTAGCAAAGAACCAGATTCTATATAATCATATTGTCCATCCTCAACTAAAAATTTGATTGCAGTACGAGCCTTAGGACAAGCCTGTATCTCGTCAAAGAATATCAGAGTTTGCCCTGGCTCCAAAGGTCCGAATCCCATAGCTGATAAGTTTATCAGAATGGTACGTGCATCCAGATTTCCTTCGAAAGCTTGTTTTGCCATAGGCATCTGCTCAAAGTTAATCTCAACCATATTTTTATAGTGAGCCATTGCAAATTGGCGAACAATTGTAGTCTTGCCAATCTGTCGAGCACCTTTTATGAGAAGTGCCTTATTAGAAGATTCTTGCTTCCACTTTACCAACTCACTGATTATCTTTCTTTTAAGCATATTCTTACAACTTTTTTCCAGGTTTTCGGATACTTATTTGCAACTTTTTTCCAGCTTTTCAGGCTTTAAGTTGCAACTTTTTTCCAGCTTTTCACGTGCAAATTTACAACTTTTTTCCAATAACAGCAAGGAAATGGCACTTATTTACAAAAAAGAGAGTAAAGTTTTTTAAAATAATTTGGTGGTAATCAAGAAAATCAGTACATTTGCAATTAAAAAAAGAATAAACTATGATATTTCTTCAACTTTTCATCGTATTCCTTCAGATAGGCATCTTCGGATTCGGAGGTGGCTACTCCATGATATCCCTGATTCAGGGACAGGTAGTAACGCAGTATCATTGGATGACGATGCAAGAGTTTACCGATGTGGTGGCCATCTCACAGATGACACCGGGACCTATCGGTATCAACACCGCCACCTATTGTGGCTATACTGCTGTCCACAATGCAGGCATGAACGGCATGATGGCAGTACTCGGAAGTGCCACGGCCACCTTCGCCCTGGTTCTCCCCTCTTTTGTCTTGATGATTCTGATCAGCAAAATGCTGTATAAATATATGAACACATCAATGGTGCAGAGCATCTTCATCGGCTTGCGCCCATGCATCGTGGGCCTGGTAGGCGCCGCAGCCCTGCTCCTGATGACTCCAGAGAATTTCTCTACTCCAGAGAATCCCTGGCATTTCTACATCTCCATCGCCCTCTTCTTTGCCACCTTTATCGGCGTGAAGGTAATGAAGATCAATCCGATAAGAATGATACTCTACTCGGCTTTCGCCGGGCTGGTATTACTATATTAAACAAAATCTTACTATGTTATTTGGCAGTAATAAATAAAAGTCGAAAATTTGAAAAGCGAAACGGAGAAAACCCTTCACCCTTCACCCTATCAACATAATTATCTGATATACAAGCGATTACAAACAAAATAACTAAAAATCACCCTTCACCACCCTTCATCGGCCTTCACCTCAAGATGAATCGTCTATGAAGCCTAAGGCTGTCGTCTATGAAGGCAAGTTATAGTCTTAATAGACGACTGGATGGACTCATAAGAGGGGGCTAAATCAAGAAAAAGATGAAGGGCGGTGAAGGGTGGTGAAGGGTTGAACTTTACCCTTCACCCTCAAAACCCCTGTGTTTATCGGCATTCCAGACGAAAAGGTGAAGGGTGAAGAGTAAAATCGCAAGCGAACAGAACGACAAATAAGGAGTGAAGTGCCTAAGGAAGGGCACTATTGTGCCAAGGTAAAGGCAACATTGTGCTCGGGTAAGAGCACATTTGTGCCCCCGATAAGCACAAGGGGGACGCAAGTAAGACACCACCTGTAAACCCGAAACACAGATTTCTATCTTTCAGAGATACGAGTCGCAAACAAGTCTTTTGTACTTAGGAAATAAGCTTTTTTTTGTCGCTTTGCAAGCAAAAAACCTACAAAATTCTACGGGTAAACGCTATTCTCTTTTGTTTTTTACAAGATTATTTATAATTTTAGTCTTTAATTATGCCATAAAAAGGTGGATTTTCAGCTGAAAATCCACCTTTTACACTATATTTCGCCTTTTGTCCACCTCTTCTTTGTGTTTTTTGTGTACTTTTGCCACTATAACAAAATAAAACGGAAATAAAAAACCTAAGAATAAACAATGAACAAGAAACAGATTTTACTTTCTGCATTGCTCGCCTCAACCATGGCTGCCAATGCACAGGTTACTATCAATGTGGATGCCTCTAACCCAGGTATCAAGGTTTCACCTAATTTATATGGTATCTTCTTCGAGGATATCAACCATGCTGCAGATGGCGGTCTCTATGCCGAACTCATCAGCAACCGATCATTCGAGGATTCTGAAAAGGATATTCCTACTTGGAAAACTGCAGTTCAGGAAGGTGCTAAGATCAATGCACAACTCATCAATAAGGGTTTGCTCAACAAGGCACAGAGCAAGGCGCTCCAATTGACCATCGCTGCCAAACCTGCTGCCACAGCTTCTATCATCAACGAGGGCTTCTGGGGCATCAACGCCGTGCAGGGCAGAACCTATAAGCTTTCTTTCTGGGCAAAGGGTAGCTATAAAGGCGGATTGAAGGCTCGCCTCACCAACGCCAAGGGCGATAAGGTGTATGCAGAAACCACTCTCAATGCCAAGGTGGGCAAGAAGTGGACCAAATATACGGCTGAGTTGACTGCCAACGGAAACGATGCCAAGGCTCAGTTCGAACTCGTAGCCGACGGAAAGGGTACCATCGTTCTCGATGTAGTAAGCCTCTTCCCTCCTACTTTCAAGAATCGCGAAAATGGCTTGCGCCCTGACTTGGCTCAGCTTCTCTATAACATCCATCCTAAGTTCGTCCGCTTCCCTGGCGGTTGCTACGTTGAAGGACAGGAATCTCCAGAGAATGCTTTCCACTGGGAGAAGACCATCGGTCCTATCGAGGAACGTCCGGGTCATAAGAACGTAAACTGGCGCTACCGTACCAGCGACGGTATGGGCTTCGATGAGTATCTGCAGCTTGCCGAAGATTTGAATGCCAAGCCGCTCTATGTGGTGAATGTTGGTTTGTGGCACGGCGGCATGACTCCTGTGGATAGCATCCAGCCTTGGATTGACGAGTGCATGAATGCCCTGGAGTATGCCAACGGTCCTGTTACCTCTAAATATGGTGCGCTCCGTGCCAAGAATGGTCATCCAGAACCATACAATATCGAGTATCTGGAGATTGGTAATGAGAACAACCAGCCGGATCCTGCGGCTCAGAGCGACCATTACTACGAGCGCTTCAAGAAGTTCAAGGATGCCGTATTGGCAAAATATCCTAAGATGCACCTCATCGGCAACGTAGTGGCCTGGGGCGATGACAATCCTAAGTGGGAAAGCAACGAGAGCGTAGAACTCCTCGACGAGCACTACTACAGAAATCCTGCCTGGTTTGCAGAGAACTTCAACAAGTATGATAACTACGACCGCAAGGGTAGTGAGATTTATGTAGGCGAATATGCCGTAACACAGGGCTTCGGCAATATGGGTTCGCTCGATGCAGCTCTCGGTGAGGCTGTCTATATGATGGGCATCGAGAACAACTCTGACATCGTGACCATGGCATCCTACGCTCCAATCTTTGCCAATCTCAACAACCGTATGTGGGCACCGGATATGATTCAATATACATCTGATAAGGTATTCGGAACTCCATCTTACTACGTTCAGAACGTGATGGCCAACAATATCGGTACCCGTGTATTGAAGGTGAACCAGGAGAATCCATACAAGTATGATCAGACTCAGGTGAAGCCAGCCATCTGCCGTGTGGGTATGGGAACATGGGGTACTCAGGTTTCTTTCGAAGACAAAGGCTACAGCGATGAGAACGGAAAGGCACTGCCAATGACGCTTCAGGAATTGCCTACCGATATCCGCGGTCAGTGGAAGACAGAAGGCAGCATCATCAAGCAGACCAGCAACGAAGAGAGCTGCATCCGTCTGAACCCAGGCGAGATTACCAGCAATGGCTATATATATAAGGTACGCGCGAAAAAGGATGCCGGAAACGAGGGTTTCCTCATCATCTTCAACTACGTGGATAAGAACAACTACTGCTGGTTGAACCTTGGTGGCTGGAACAATACCCAACATGGTGTGGAGTCTATCGTGAATGGTGCCAAGAGTCAGATTGCTACCTGCCCTGGCAAGATTGAAACCGGCAAGTGGTATGATATCGAGTTGAAGGTAGTAGGCGACAGCATCTTCGCCAAGTTGGATGGCAAGGAGGTATTCGCTACCAAGTTGAAGGCAAATACCCTTCCTGGCATCTTCTCAACAGCAACGCTTGATGAGAAGACTGGCGAGGTAATCCTGAAGATTGCCAACACCAGCACCGAGCACACCACAGCGAAGATCAATCTTCAGGGCAAGGAGATCAAGAATGGCAAGCTCATTCGCCTTTCTGCCAAGAATGGTCTGGAGGAGAACACCATCGACAATCCTACCAACATCTATCCTGTAGAAAACTACGTGACTACAGAGAAGAATGGTGCTACGGTAGAGATTCCTGCCAGCTCTCTGAACATCATCAGATTGAAGTAAAAAGATGAAGTAGAAAGATTGAAATAAGAAACAAGATAAAAACAAGAAACAAGCTACATCCAGGGCATCAGCCCTGGATATACTCGATATATATTGATACATTCTTTGAATAGTTGATAAGATAGTTAGTTAGAAAAGAAGAAGGCGGCAACCTGCGTGATGCAGATTGCCGCCTCGTTTTTTATCTGTCGCTTCATTTAACTGAAAACATAATTGAAGAGCAGGAAGATGCTCAGAATATAGAGCGTAGGATTCAGATCCTTGAACTTACCCACCATCATCTTGATCAATACATAACTCAGAATTCCGAGGCAGATACCATCGGCGATACTGTAGCAGAGTACCATCGGAATACCAATCAAGGTAGAGATGATGATGGCGACAAACAACCGATAAATATAGATGAACAATTACCGAATCGTCTTCCTCTTCATTGGATTACTCCAAGTCAAAAGCCAATCAAGTTGTACCATCAGCTATGCACCTTATTATATTTGGAGCAAACGATTACACCTTGCATGGACTTGAAAAGTTCTCTGCTCAAACTTTTCGCAGAATACCCTAATGTAGATTTACATGCCATGGGATTTCCTCAAGGTTGGGAAAACGAACCATTATGGAGACAGTAGGCGTGAATTCGGAAATAGCGAAAGAAAATAGCGTTTATTTCGCTACGAAACTGTGTTTTTATAGTTCGTAGCGGAATAGACGTTGTTTTAACACTTCAGTTCTATACTCGTAGAATCTTATCCATAAACCGACCAAGATAGAGCCGATTTTTAGAGACTACCTGATAAGACTTACTTTTTACCTTTTGCTACATGAAAACGATAAATGGCGTGGATGAGCACATAACGGGGCACTGTGTTATAGTATTTCTCTACCCTGCCCTGCGCATTGATAGTTCTATCCACTTTCTTCAACTGATGGAACACATCGAATGCATCAGCCTTCACAACCAATTTTCCCTTGAAAAATGGTCGGGAAAGGCGGAAGTTCCATAATAAATTGTCATCATTCATCACAGACTCACCATATCCACGTCGACTATACATCGAAAGGTCGGTGTCAAACGAGAACCTGAAAGGAAGTGCCAATACTGCACTCAGCCCATAATGATAGTTGTAAGCATCAAGGGTTTCGAAATCCTTCTGTTCGCCATTGGAATGAAGACAGGCTACATAAGTATTCACTCCCAAAGAATGCTTACCCAGTTTGTAGTCCAGACGCAAATCTTCCGAAATGGTGGATGTCTTTACTATACTCTTCTTCATCTCCACAGTTGCAGCATCACTAATCATATCAACACTGTTAACATAGCCCAAAGAGGTAACCGTATTAAATATCAGTCGTTTCTTCTTATCAACATTGCCACTCAATCCTAAGCGCAAGCTTGTATTCCAGTTACCATTCACATTAGTTGGCGAGAAAGTACGCCTACCAGTGTTTTTATCATATATAAAGCCCATAGCCACTGCATCGCTGGTAGAAGTATAATCGTATTTAAGATCATACATCAGAGACTTCAAACTTCCATTATAGACATATTGCATATGATGCAACATTGAGTTCTTCAGTTTTTCATTTCCATAACGCTTTACATTCAGAGGGTCTGCATCATCTATATAATCAAACAGATAGAGCATCTGAGGAGCTACCTGAGTTATAGAATAGACCAGACTGCTAGAAAACTTTCTGTTTTTTCTATTTCCGCTCCAATATAGGGTAAACTCCGGGTTCAGGAAACTTAAATTACGAGAGAGTTCCTTGTCTAGAGATGCCCTTCTATAACGCATATTCTCATGCGAGAAGTTGAAGTTCCACTGGCTCTTGAACAAGATATCATTCTTTGCATCTTCTACCACCTGCCAGGAAAAAATCGCAAACGGCTTATGCGCATCAGTATGAAAATCATACAGATAACTATTAGCCGCATCTATCGTTGAAAGATAATCAGTAACAGATGGCAAGACACCTAATTCATAATTGGCATCAGCTCCCCATCCTGCAAGTTGATCCAAACGATAAAGACTATTCTCTTCATGAGAATACTTCTGCTCATAACCATATTGAATAGCTCCCCACAACTTATCAGAAACATTGAAGGAGTACCCCAAGCCGCCATGATAACGATACCCTTTAGAAGACCAAGGTACATAACGGCGACGATAATCATTATTTCCAGCAACATTTCCTGAAGCATAGTCAAGGCTATAAATGCTATATCCCTCATCATCTTTACCAAGCACTTCACCACCAAGCTTTAGCTGCAACATATCTCCAGCTTCGTTTACGATGAAATCTGAACTGTAGTCCAATGATGCGAGCCAACTCTTCAAGTCATTCAGGCTCTTACTTTCCACCCTGTTTATCAAGTTCTTATACAGCTCACCTGTTGAAATCGGGAAGAGACGATTCCACATCTGTTCCTGATTTTCCCAACTTTCAGCCATCAGAGCTGAATAAAAGATGGAATTCTGCTTACGGCGAGAGTAATTGGCTTTTTGGTCTATCGTCATATAGCATTTAGATTCTCTGCCACCAGGAGTCAACGTCAACATGTTGTTCATATTGAGATAGAAATTACAATACTTTGCTTCATTCATAGAACGCTCGTATGTATCCCCCGATGACAAGAAGTTGGTGCGATACGCATTCGTTTCCTCATGATTATCATAATGAGTAAGATCGGCATTACTTCTCAACCGGAATCGGTTGAGTCTATCATCCACATTCAGGTTCACTCCCACCTTCTTTGTTGTCAATCTAGACATCGGCAGCTTCTCCGGTGTCCAGTCAGAGCCTTGCATCGGTGCACCACCATCATTCATATTATTAAAGTTGCTGAATATTGCCAACTGCGAATGGTCAGTTGTACGCAAAGCAAACAAGCGCGCCAAATACAGGTCATCATTTGCCATACCAGCATCCACATTGCCCAACCAGCCAATATTATATTGTTTCTTCAGGTTGACATCCATCACATATTCATCCTCCTCAACCTTTCGTTTGGCAAACAGATTCAGGTCAGTTTTCTTTTCATATACCTTGATGGAGTTTACCGCGTATGTAGGCAAGTTCTGCAAGAGTACCGTATTATTACCCTTGAAGAAATCCTTGCCATTAAGTAAGAGGCTCTCCACAAACCGACCATTGACATAGATACGCCCATCCGACTTCAATTCTGAACCAGGCAACTGTCTGATAAGCGCATCGAGCATGGAGCCTTCGGAGAGTTGAAAGGCATCAGCATTATACACCAGCGTATCACCCTTGTGATAGAATTTCACCTTAGTAGCCGTGACTGTTACCTCATTCAGTAGCTGCTCATCATCCAACTTTTTCTTCTTACGTAAGAAAATGGTAGGAAGATAACGGGTGTTCACCCGTTTACTAACCTTTACATCAAAAGAGAAACTTTGTGGCACATAGCCATCACACTCTACTTTGATGGTATATCTGTGATTGTTAGCAACTATAAACGTAAAGCCACCATTTTTCTGTTCGTTTCTTTCGTCTGATATTGTCTCTTTTACAACCTCTCCTTTGTCATCAAGCAAAGTTAGTTTTGCATTTGTAATAGCTGTATGGGTAACGAATTCCTCTACCCATCCACCATATTCTAGTGTTTTCTCCTTAGTCTGCCCCATCATAGGCAATCCACATAGAAGAGATACAATTATAAATAAGATTCTTAATTGCTTCATAACTTAATTATTTGTTTGCTTTTTTATTCAATATTTGTGACAAAGATAGGAAAAAAAAATTAAGTCAGAGGTGCAGAATTTGCTTTTTTTATCACCTCATCCATATTATAATACTTATATTCCGCTAATCGTCCACCAAATAGTACATTATTCTCCTCCTCTGCCAGTTCTTGATACATTGTACCTATTATTTTTGCAGGAATATTGACGCATCCATTTGCATCAATTGTAGTAATGAATAATACCATATCATCATCCATCACTTCTATCATATTCCCAGCATATCGTACACCGAATTCTATCTTATGTTCCTCCTGAGTTATATATATAGGAGGAAGAGGCATACGAGAAACATGTCCCTCATCACGAGGATGATCATACTGTCCCCCCATAATTAACTGTTGCGCATATAGTGGATTCGCAACAAATCGAATACTTGGCAATATTACCAACATCGATAAACTTACTAACAAAACTTTCTTCATATTTTTGATATTTTTGTCCGTTTGCAAAGGTACAAAAAGGACTAAAGAAATCAAAAAACATGTAGGAAATAATATTCACCAAATATTCATTAGTTGCAATCAAATACATTATTTCTACCTTATTTTTAGATAGTTAGAAAAACTATTCACCAAAAATTCATCAATACGAAATTGTACTTTTACTGTATGAGCGTAGACAAATTTTTATATAAAGAAGAAGCACTATTTTGGTCAAATAACTTATAATTTGCCTTTTGCTTTGCATTACAAATCGAACTTGTTGTTGTCTGCAAGAGTATGCTCATTTCTCGATTATCAAACTTTAGCCAAGATAATACACACACATGAAACTCTTGTGTACTTAACTTTGTTCTAGATATTTTTGCATAGACTAAAGGGAAATATTGTTTAAATAATATTTCTAAGGTTTTCCAATCATCCTGATTCGGAAGAATTACTTTCAACTTAGGTGTCGTAGCATTCTTGAATTTTAAAAATATGTCACTATTCTCTATTGCAATAATACGATCAGACTGTTTTACGTTCTCGAGTTTTGCTTCATATTGATCTATTACATCTTGTAAAACATTTATTTTTTTTATCATTTTTTGCTCAAACAAAGTCGTATTCTTCTTAAGTTCCATATAATCAGCAATGGTGTTTTGAGCATTATCGACAGCTTGTAGGTACTCTTTATTTAATTTTGCCAACCTTATTTCCTTCTTTCGCAAATTATTCTTATATTTATTATATGCATAAATACTAAAGAATAAAGCAATAAATCCTATAAGTAGCAATACATTTTTATTTTTTTCTTCCTGTATTACCATATCACTCATTTGCTTTTGCAAACGTTCATAGTCATAAAGAGAAATTGCCTGAATCACAGCATCAGCCTGAGTACTATTCAAGATTTTATCCATTTCCTGCTCACTAAGTACTGCATATTTCTTGACAGAATCCTTTTGGTCTAATTTACTAAAAACAGACAACAATCCATTGCAAGACTCATATTTCATCCCGTATGCCCCTAGCTTTCGGAAATAGTATTCAGATGAATCCAACCTGTTTATTCCCAAAAAATAAAGCCCTTTTGCCTTATAATAATGTTCATGTCCTTGTTTTATATTATGATGACTGTCAAACAACCCTGACTGCGATTCAAAGAGAGACATATAATGAGCAGCCTTTTTATAATTGGCTCGATTCAATAATGTATAAATAAGTCTAGGATAAGACAAAGCAGCTTCTTTACGCATTCCGCTCTGCAAATACAGTTTACGACAATGCGCTTGTAAATTCAAAGCTTTTAAAGTATCTCCCATACTATAATATTCAATAGATGCAAATAATAATCCTTGTATCCCGTCTTTTTTGTTATTGGAAAGAAAAGAATAATCACTATACTTATGAAAATTTTCGACTGCTTTGCTATGCAAATATTGTCTGCTATAAATCTCTGCCATTTGCCCATAAACCTTGGAGAGAGTACTATAATCACACTTCTTACTCAACGTATCAGCATACTCTACAGCCTTTTTATAACTCATCATCGCTTTTGGTGCCTCCTTTTGGTCACGATACACACATCCCATTAGATAATAAGCTTGCATTTTCTCATTATCAGTTCCCTTACTATCATAATAATCCACCACCTCTTGAAATATGGAATCAGTAGGCATAGACAGATAAAGCTTGTTCTGTGCCTTCGCCATCAGCATTCGGCATTTCATCGCTACCTTGCGAGAAGCGTCCGGTACCTCCAATGAATCAAAACGGCACAAACTATCATAGGCTGCTTGAGGATGTGCTTCCATCAAGCTGTCTATAACCTGTAATCTCTGCATTTGTACCCGGTTTTCGGTACACCCTACTAATATATATAATAAGGTGAAGAACACGGAATATCTCAACAATACGAATTCTCTTCTCTTCATTTTTACACTCTAAAATACCATTCATCAAATAAACAAATCATCCAGAGTTACTGAAGCCCGGAATATATCGGAGTATTCATTACTCACCAGTTCGGAATTTCCCACATACGTAAGGAGGAATGTCTTGGTAGGGTTCTTTTCTTCCAAAGCCTGCAAACGGCTATTCAGCACCTGAGCATAGCCCTTGGTAACGGCATAAGGAGCCTTATAAAATTTCATCTCACAAACATTCACCGCATCATCAGCCCTGTCTATCAGCAAGTCAATCTGCATGCCATCAGCCTCCTCGTTTCCTTTCACTATAAGCGAAGATTCCTGCGAAGACACTGCACCTATATGAAGAGCATATTTTATCTGTGAAATATGCTTCAAACAAACCTCCTCGAAAGCAATGCCACGCCATGAGGCAACATCGCTTTCCTTCAAATGCTGTTGCCAGTAATCAGTCTGCCCTACTGCCTTCTTCTCCTTAAAATGAAGCCAGAACCAGCAAAAGGAATCGATAAGCTTGTAATACTCCTCTCGCTGACTGAAACCGAAAGGAGTATATTTTACCACAAAATCGCTGCCCAGCAAGGCTTTCAGCATCTTGGTAAAATCACCATTCGGATTCAAACCGGTATGCTCTGCTATCTCCTTACGGGTGAAACCTGCATGGCGGGTACCCAAAAAGCGAACTATCTTCATACAGTCTTCTGCATGATCAAACACTGAATTGAAGAGCCTGTCAAACTCATCCCCCAACTTCGCATGACGGGCAAAGAACAAGGCATCTATATTCTGAGCCAGACTATAGGAAGGGTTAAAGAAATTCATATAGAAAGGAATTCCGCCCATAATCATATAGGCCTGCGTAATATTATAACGGGACATTCTGATACCACGACTCTGATAAAACTCCTCGCATTCTTTCAAAGTAAACGGTGACAGTTTGATTTCGCCAGTCAAACGACCATATAATCCACCTTTATTACTGATTAGATTATCAAGCATCCAGGAGGTGGCAGAACCACAGACTACGAGCAACAGATTGTGGCGCATATTGCCCCAACCATTCCAGAATGCCTCTAATGCCGTAAGAAAACCAGAACGTGCCGTATCCATCCATGGCAATTCATCAATAAACACCACCTGTCGGGACCCATTATCGCAAGTTTCCAAAAAACGTTCCAGCAAAAAGAAAGCCTCCATCCACGACTTAGGTTGCGCAATATCCTCCATACCATGACGAAGAAGCGAGAAATAGAAATTCTGCAACTGGTCTTTCAAAGTTATCTTACGACGACGGTCGTAAGGCGACAATCCTGTATGATGAAACACCATATCATCATGAAACACCTCATCAATCAAGAATGTTTTACCGACACGGCGACGACCATACACAGCCACAAACTCAGCTCTACCACTTTCGTAGTAACGCTTCAATTCTGCTATTTCCTTTTTTCTACCTATTATTTCACACATAATCATACCCAATTGGTTCGCTGCAAATATACGACTTATTTTGAAAATAGCGAAAGAAAATAGCGTTTATTTCGCTACGAAACCATTTTTTTGCCGTTCGTAGCGGAATAAACGCTATTTTAACTCCATTTTAACACTAAGCTAATATATCTTATTCCAGCGTCATCCACCCATCTTCCGTCCAGTTGATTTTCTTCTGAACCAGGATGCTGGCACCATTCTTGCCTACACTGTAACCATGACAGAAGAAGTAATCGCCATCGGGAAAGGAGTAGGCAGAACAATGGCCCATCGCCTCATATTCTTTCTTATCGCCTTCCAGAATCAGCGTGCTACCGCCATTGCGCATGTCCTTGCCAGCCTTATCCAGATAAGGACCAGCCACCTTCTTGCTTCTGCCCACGGCAACACGATAGTTGCTCTTGATGCCACGGCAGCAGTAATCCCAGCTCACGAAGAGATAGTAATAACCACCATGCTTCATGATGAAAGGAGCCTCGATGGCATTGGTGCCGGCAAACTTGGAGGTAGGATTCGGCTCTGCAGAAGTATCGCCCACGGCATGACGACGGGCGATGGTCTGAGGCTTGGCGCCCTTCTTGGCATGCATCGTCTTCTTATCCAGCTTGATCATCTGGATGCCATCCCAGAAAGAGCCCCAGGTAAGCCAAGGGTTTCCCTTCTCATCAACAATGAAATTCGGATCGATGGCATTCCAATTGTCTCTATCGGCCTTGGAGGCGACGAGGCAGCCCTCATTCTTCCATCCATCCTTATCAGATAAGGAAGTATTGCTCAGCAAGCCGATGGCAGATGTGTTCTTACCAAAGGTGGAACAGGAATAAGCCAAATACCACTTGTTCTTGAAACGGATAACATCCGGAGCCCAGATATGCGTGGTAAAACCTGGCACACTATCATGCGTCCATGCCGGAATCTCGCTGTTCTTGAGCACACCCTGAGGAACGATGGTCCAATGCTTGCGGTCGGTAGAGGTCATCTGCATGATGCCATGACCTGTGCAGTAGAGATAGTACTTGCCATTCTCATACGCCATTACAGGGTCGTGAACAAAAGGAGTATCTACCACTATCGGTTCCTGCGGAGCATTCTGTGCCATCATCTGGCAACTGCCTTTTACAACAGGAGCAGCAATGATCATTGCTGCTCCCAATAGTATTTTAGAAATCTTCATATAATTACACCTTATCTATATAGGAGAATTACTTGTTTACAAATTTCTTTCCGTTTACAATCACTACACCCTTGTAGCTCTTGTCTACCTGCTGACCGGAGAGATTGAACCACTTGCCATCATTCTTCTTCTGAATGATGATAGGGTTCGAAATGCCTGTAGAAAGGCTTGAGCCATCGATGTAGGAGCCCTCATTTACGAAGAACAGGTTAAGCTGGCTAGGCTTGCTGGCGATGGTGGTTGAGAATGAGTAGTTATATACCTTCTTACTGGTAGTTGTGATTGTGGCTGTCATCTTGAAGGCACCATTAGCAGCATACTCCACAGTCATGTCAACCAAAGACCCGTTCATATCATTCTTGAAGGTATCCCAAACATAATTGCTTACACAGCCCACACTGGATTTTGCGGTATTGTTCCAATTATCGCAACGGATGCCGAAATACTCGATATAGCCAGCCACACCATGTGTCTTGTTGGCACCATACAAAGCCCAGTTGCACCAGTTGTTTGTAGCATTACTATAGTTATAGAACTTAAACTGAGCCTTCTTGCCTGCCTGCAGTTTATAATCTGCCGAGAAGTTTGTCCACCATTCTGAAGTAGTATTCTTTACAGAAGATTCCGGATAGTAAACCGGAGTCGTTTCCTCTGCCTCAGCATCGATATTCAGGGTGTAATCCTTCACATACTCATAGTCGTCTTTGCTGATGGTCATGGTCAGAGTAACCTTGCCTTTGCCCTTCACCTTGCCGTCATCGGTCAGAATAGAGGTATCGCTTGACTTCCATGAAATCTTTGCGCCCATCTTGCCCTGGGTTGGCAAAGTAGGAACCGCATTCAGGATGGCACCATCAGAGAATGGCAAAGTCATCTTGTTGAGGGTGTATTTGATGGCAGCCTTGGCATCTGCCTTCACTGCCCAAACCTCCTGCTGATAAGTAAAGCTATTCTGTCCGATAGTCAGGCTTCCGCTTGATGAAGAGAGAGCAGAGATGGCGATGGCAGGGATATTGGTATAGTCGATGGTCTGCTTAACCAACACACCACGATAGACTACATTGTTGATAGTCAGGTGGATGTAATCAGTGCCAGCCGTACGCTTCCAGGTTCCATTCTCTGCACCGGTGATGGTTCCATCCTCGTTGAGAGTGATATTGACAGGTGTTTCAAAAGCCTTTGCCTTGGTGTTCTGACCATACTGATGACGCATGAACTGATAGTCACCAGCGATGTCGGCATCTGCGATAGATGCCTTGGAAGCAATCGCCTCATCGGTGATGGTCTCGCCGTCAAACTCGAATGGAGCTGCCATCAACCAGCCCTCATCATTGAGGAAGAGCTGATGAACACGCACCTGATGACCTTCGCCAGCATTGCTGAAACGGGTGTGATAAACCACGAAAGAACGGTTTTGCTTATCAACGAACGCAGAGTTGTGACCCTGTGCAATCTCAGCACCGCTCATCGCATCCCACTGGTAACCGCCAAAAAGCAATACGCCACGATTGTCGGCTGTAGAAAAACTATAGTTCATCTTATAATTCTTGAAGAGAGCCGATGTGCCATAGCAATCTACATAAGGTCCGTCAGGATTCTCAGAACGGAAGATGCGCATCTGATAACCGCCGTCGCTGGTCAATTCACCATAGCTCATGAAGAGGAAGTAGTACTTGCCAATCTTCTGAATATAGCTTGCTTCTCCTGATACATAATATCCACCGGCAATCTTCTTACCGAAGTAAGGGTCGCTGGTGCAATTGGCATTGGCAGCACCCGGAGTGGTGGTCTTGCCATTCACCTCGTAAGGGAAAGTATAGGTATAGTCACGGAGACCGTTGGTCTTATCGAGTCTGATCATGAAGATACCGCCCGACCATGAACCGTAGCTCATCCAGAGATTGTCGTTGTCATCATAGAAGACGCATGGGTCGATACAGTTTGGCCAAAAAGTTCCCCATTTATCACCTACCTTATAACGGGTCGGAAGAGCAGTTTCGCCAGTGGCGATGGCATAGTCGGTATTCTTCCAGTCATCCGCAGCAGCGTATGAGTTATGAGCGTATGAGCCCTGGAAACCGGAGAACACCACTGGACCCTGATAAGTCCAAGGTCCTTCGATGTTATCTGAAACAAAGCATACGATGGAAGAGCACCAGTTGGCACCATTCAGACTCATGTACATACACCATTTCTTCATGGTCTTGTTGTAGATGACGTCTGGTGCCCACTGCATACCTTGCACATTGTTGCCTTTCGCCTGCCAGGCATGGGCATCGAAGTTGCCGAACTTCACGGTTTCGCCCTTGGAGTTTTTCACCTCAGTGATGAGATGTGAAGCGTATGCATTGGCATAGTTCACCAAGGTACCCTGCTTGTTGGCAAAGAGACTGTTTACATAGTCTTTAGCCTCCTCACCCACCTTGAATGTTGACCATTCCTGATAGTTTTTAGCAGCAGTAGTCTTGCCTCTCCCCAGGTGAGAGCCATATATATAATAGGTAGGCGAATTAGGGTTGGTGATGTCATCAACCACGATAGAAGGGTCGTGACAGGTGACACGCTTACCATATGATCTTGTCTCATAAACTTTAGACAGATCATCATCGCTGACCTGAGTCTGGGCAGTTGCGCTGATGGCAGCAAGACCCATCATTGAGAGTATTAACTTCTTCATACGATTTCAAGTTTAAGATATGATTTTTTTAACCAAGGAAGGTCTATGGTGTTTTCGCCATAGACCTCACCTAAAATATAATAATGTATATTGACAAAGATTACTTGCCGGTTGTTTCACCCTCAGTAGTCTCGCCACCCCCAGTGGTGTCGTCCTTCTTAGGAGCATCAGAGAGTTCCCAACCTGCATTCTGTCCTAAATTAGGATTCTTCTTGTAAGTGTCATCAGGCACTGGGAAGTAATAATTCTTAGGACTAGAGAACGCACGAGTAGGGTGGGTATTATCGTTGCGATAAGTATATACCTGGCTCTCATTAGGAGTTACAACAACGCTATAGATGTTGTAAACCTGCTTGTAGCGTGGCTCACTCTTCTCTGTAGCAGCACTCTTGCCATCAAACAACTTCCAGCGGCGCTCATCGAAGAAACGGTGATCCTCGAAAGCCAACTCGATGCGGCGCTCATTGCGAATACGCTCACGAAGCTGCTCCTTGGTCATACCCTTGTAAGCAGGCATACCCACACGGGCACGAACCTGGTTCACATAGTCGTAGGCAGCATCAGGACCCTTTGCCTCGTTCAATGCCTCTGCTGCATTAAGCAGAATCTCCGCATAGCGGAAGATAGGGCAAGCGGTAACGAATGTGGTAGGGTTCTTAAAGCTCATATTGTGAACGAACTTCTTAGAGTAGTAACCGGTAGTGGTACCACCATGAAGATCCTGGTAGTCTTTGCCACCTACAGATACATCCACGGCACGTTCCTCGTCCTGACTCTTGTCACCCCAGATACTTCCCTGGTGGAAGATGGTCTGTTCCAGACGTGGGTCACGGTTCTTGTATGGATCCTGGTCGTTGTAAGAAGGATCCTGGTCGATAGGAAGACCATTGATGGTCTCGTAAGAATCAACCAGATTCTGTGTAGGGTTTACACGACCGGTAGAGTTCACATTACCGGAGAAACCACAAGGAGTGTTGAACATCTCAATTTCTCGTGTATTCCACTCACTGCGGCTGAGGATATACTCAGGATTCAGGTGAGGTGTACTGGTGAAGCACTCGTAGTAGTTCTTGTTTGGGTTGTTATCGTCTGTTGTGTAAAGACGGTAAGGATTGGCAGAACTCTTATTGGCATTGATGAAAGCGAGAGCTGCATCGGCAGCTTCCTGCCACCAGGTAACATCATTTGTAGGATTGTTCAGTGCAGAAGCACGATAGAGCAATGCTCTTGACTTCAATGCATAGACAGCAGCACCATTAATACGTCCCCAGTTCTCATTTTCATTGCTGTAACGGAATGGGAGCGCACCACTCTTGATGATGGCATCGCATTCATCAGCTACCCACTTCAATGCTTCAGGAGCTGGAGTACGGGCAATAGAAGCCGCCTCTGCATTATCCAACACATGATCCTCGATAGGCACTGCACCGAAATAGCCAATCATATCGAAATGAAGGATGGCACGAATGAAACGCGCCTCTGCCTTGTAACGGTCGCAGAGTTTGTTGTCGTCACCGCTTTTCTCAGCATTTCCGATTACGCTCTCACGTACCTTTGAAATAAAGTCGTTGCAGACACGGATGCCCTTCAGATCGTTGCTCCAATAACTATTGGCAAACCAGTGGTTCTTGGCATCGTATGAATCGTTCAACACACTGTGATAGTAATGCACATTCCAGTAAGAAAGGGCATTATCGGTCATACAGTCACGAGAAGCTGCACGGAACTGACCATCAGTATATCCCGCAAAGGCATCAGGCAAATAGGTATAGGCATTTGCCAAGACACCACGGGTACGGTCGTAGTTGCTGTAGATGTTCTCGTCGGTATAAGTCAAGTCGACTTCCTTATCGAGGATGTCGCTGCAGGAGGTCATACCTCCTACAGCCAGCATCGCCAATGATATATTAACTAATATCTTTTTCATATTCGTTTTTGATAAAATTGATTAGAAACCAATGTTAATACCAAATGTAAATGACTTTGTCTTTGGATACCACCAGCAGTAGCTCAATGGCTTCTCTGGGTCTACATCATCTGGCAGACTGCTGAAGGTAGCAATATTGTAAGCGCTGAAGTAAACGCGGCACTTAGTCATCCACAACTTAGAAATCAACTTAGATGGCAAAGAGTAACCTACCTCGATATTACGGATAGACCAGAAGTTACCATTACGTACCCAGATGTTGTTCTGGTAAGAACCTGTAGCACGGTCTGAATCAACTGCATCAAATCCATTATATACAGGACGTGGATAAGTAGCATTCACGTTGCGAGGATCAGAAGGATCATCAGTATAGTAACCCCAAGCCTTTGTTACCTCATGGGTACCCATGTTACTCCAACCACTGTAGCTGATAGCTGGTGAAAGGAATACTGAGCGACGGAGATAAGCATTCACAATCATGCGGGCATCGAAGCCCTTGTACTCGAAACCGAAGTTGAAGGTAGGAATCATCTCAGGAATGATGGTGTATGAATCTGGTACCATATCCTTTGAGTCGATCACGCGGTCACCATTGATATCCTTGAACACCGCTGTACCCAACTGCTGTGCTCCATTAGAGAAGCTGTTGTATGGATACTTCTCCGGATGAGCCTTAGCATCCTCTGCTGATGTAGCAATCAGGTTAGGATCTGAAGCCCATTGGTCGAACTTATAGATGTTCCATCCACCCACACGGTTGGTACCTGTCTGAGCCTGCTCATAGAGTTCGGCTACCGAAGTATTGTCATAGATTCTATGACCTGCCTTGCGCTGCCACTCTACATCTGGTGCAGTTTCATCGATATCGGTAATCTTGTTGGTATTGAAGGTAAGCTGACCCTCGATAAAGTACTTAAAGTCCTTGCCGATATTGCCACGATGACCGAGAACGAGTTCGTAACCGTGGCTTCCAACCTTACCGTATGAATCCTGTGCTACAGGCACACCAAGTATGGTCTCTGGAATGGTTGAACGGGATACCAGGATGTTAGAACGCCACTCCTTGAAGATATCGAAGCTACCATAGAGTTTGCTGTTCCAGAGGTTCCAGTCAACACCGAGGTTTACCATCTTGGAGATTTCCCACTTACTGTTGGCATTACCGGTCTTGCTCTCAGCATAGCCATTCACAAAAGTTCCGTTATAACCGAAACCGTAACCGGTAGCTGTACCATAGATACTCTGATATGGGTAACGGCCTGCACCTGTAGATGACTGACCAGCCTCACCATAAGAAGCACGGAGCTTGAGAAGATTGACAAAGCCAAGTTTCTTCATCCAGGATTCCTCAGAGAGTACCCATCCTGCTGATGCGCCCCAGAAGGTTCCCCAACGGTCGTCTGGTGAGAAGTTATCACATCCCATACGAGAGAGGTTGACTGAGGCGATATACTTGTTAGCATAGTCGTATGTTCCCTGGAAGTTGTATGCCAGATAGCGGTTTGAAGATGCACTCTGCTGGGTAGAGTAATCTGAACCTGCTTCCTCATTACGGTAGTAACGGGCAAAGGCACGGGCATCTACATTGTGCTTACCGAAACTGTTCTTATAACTTACACCACCAAACAAATTCAGGTTGTAGTAGTAACCACGCTGATTAGCTGATGGGTTGCTCAAAGCTGCCTTGGTAGTATATTTGGTATACTTGAACTGGCTGACATCGGTAACCGCCAGGTTATCGTAGTCGTAGTTCCATGAATCCATCTGAGCAGTCTGCGTTGACTCGAAAGTCTCGTATGCATCGAAGCTGACAGTACCGAACAAGCCTAAGCCCTTCAATACAGGACTCAAATCGTACTTGGCATTCAAGGTAGAATACAAGTTACGGCGACGGTTCTTCTCTAAACCGGAACCACCCAGGTAACGTACCGGGTTGTTGGCTGTAGATGAAGAATAGATACTTCCGTCAGGGTTATGGGTAGGAGCCATAGGGTTTGCCTCGATTACACCGAAGGTAACGAGGTTGAACACACCCTCTGTAGGCTGAGAGATGTTATCAATACGTCCACCCAAGTCGAGAGATACGTTCAGATACTTGGATACATCGATATCAATGTTAGAACGGAGATTCCAGCGGTTCAGTACGTGCTGAGTGCTGTAACCATCATTCATTTCAGTACCCTCGGTATTCCACATACCCTCCTGACGCAGATAAGAGAAGCTTACATAGTAGCGGGCACGCTGGTTACCGCCACTAATCTGCAGGTTGGTGCGATACTGTGGTGCAGCTTCACGATACAACTGGTCTGCCCAAGCTGTATTGAAGTACTGATACTTGCGGATATCATCGTCAGCAAACTTTCCACCGTTGCATACATACTTGTAGTTATCGAGCTGATCCTGGGTGTACATCGGATCCATACCGCTCAGATAGCGTACCTGGTTACGGGTCATCGCCATGTTGTAAGAGTTCTGAACCTCCATCTTGTTGGCGAGGGTCTGGAAACCGACTTCCTGAGTGAAATCAATCTTAGTCTTACCGGCATTACCGCGCTTGGTAGTAACCATAATCACACCATTGGCACCACGCATACCATAGATAGAAGAAGCGGCAGCATCCTTCAGTACGGTGATGCTCTCGATAGGATAAGCATCGAGGAAGGAGAGATCACGCTCTACGTTGTCCACGATAATCAGTGGAGAACGGGCACTCTGGTTGGTGGTACGGATACCACGAATAAAGAGGAAACTCTCCGACCATCCTGGCTCAGAAGACCACTCGTAGGTCTGCACACCATTCAGTGTTGAGGTGAAGGCATTCTGAAGAATGGTAACAGGATGCTTCTGCAATTCCTCACCTGAAACAACCGAACGGGAATCAGTCAAGATTTTCTTTTTCTGCTCGCCGAAAGGAACAGGAGCGAGATGCTCATACTCGTCAGTATCATCTTCCATCTTGATGACGTATGTGCCGTCAAAAGTGGTCACCTTCTCCTGCGCATTCTTGTAACCTACGCTACTTACGCAGATTTCATCGCTAGGAGTTACCTTCTTTAATGTAAAGTAGCCATCCTTATCGGTCAGGGCAATGCGGCTTTCCTCTGCCACGTTGACAACAGCTCCAGGGATTGGATCACCCTGGCTGTTGACGATTCGGCCTTTGAGCACCTGCTCCTGTGCCAAGACAGAGCTTGAAGCACAGAGAAGTGCACTCAGCATCAAGACTTTGCTTGATGAAGATACCTTATTATATATATTCTGAATATTATTCATACGATTCTATCATTAAAAGAGTTATTCTTTCCAACCATCGTTTTGGAAGTCCTGACCAATCTTCCAAACCTCAGCCTCTGGGATTGGATAGAGGTAGAACTTGTCCTGCCATTTGCGCTGCTGGGCTACCTTACGGGTAATAGTGCCATCTGCTGCCACATCTACACCATAGATATCACGGCCGAGTGCATCGCCTGCTACGTTCCAGCGACGTACATCCCACCAGCGGTGCTCCTCGAAAGCAAGTTCGATGGTACGCTCCTTGTGGATGAAATTGCGCATAGCTGTCTGGGAATTCAGGTCTGTACGGTCGGCTACATTACCCATGATACCGCCACGATGACGAATCTGGTCGAGCAGGTTGCAAACCTGTGTCTTGTTGCCTGCATAGTCAGCCTCGTTCAATGCCTCAGCATAGTTCAGAAGCAGTTCGCTATAGGTAAAGATCTTCCAGAGGCGCTTGGCTGTACCGCTGTGGTTACTGCTCAGGATAGTCTCAGGAATATACTTGCGTACATAGTAACCTGTTGGAGTAGCATTCTGGTTGCCGATAGGATTATCGCGATGACCATAAACCACATCAATGACATTGGTCTTGGTGCTGGTAGCCTGACCCCACTCACAACCATTGTAAAGAATGGTAGCTGCGAGGCGTGGATCACGGTTCTTCCACATCTTCTGCTCTGTATAACCGCTCTCTTCGTTGATGGTAGGCTTGCCGTTTACATAAACCGGAGCACCTGTTGCATCATACTGCTTGAAAGGAGCTGAACCATCTTCCATATCATACATATCCACGAGGTTCTGGCTTGGGCAAAGACCACCCTGTCCGCCTTCACCTACAGGAGTATCGGTAGAAATACCGCTCCAGCCGATGGCTACATCGTTGCGGAAGAAGATAACCTCAGGGTTCTTGTCAGTATAAGTGTTGAGCAACCAGGCATTGTTGTAGGCAGCTACACCTCCGTTGGTACGATCTTCCAACTTATAGTTCTCACCATAGTCAGCGATGAAGCTCGCAGCTGCGTCAGCAGCCTGCTGCCAGGTAACACCGCTCTGTGCTGAGTAGCGTGGACTTGCCATGTAGAGCATCATGCGAACATAGAGGGCACGTGCTGTAGGCTGGTTCACCTCGCCTGCATAGGTAGCATCGTTGGTCTCTGCGTAAGTCTTCAGACTGCTCTCGCATTCCTTTACCTCCTTGAAGAGATAATCCATGAAGGTCTTGAGGTCTGGGCGCTCTGTATAACCTGTCATCAGGTCACCGTTAGGGTCGAGCTCGGTTGTAACCAATGGCACCGGACCGTAACGGAGGAACAGTTCCCAGTAGAAATAGGCACGGAGGAAACGTGCCTCTGCAATATAGTTTGCCTTACGTGAATTGTAAAGTTCTACGTCAAGATCTGCAGGGCGAAGCTTGTTCTCTGTATCCTGCTCCAATGTGTTGATGGTGATATTGCACTTGCGGATAGCACGATAGCGACTCTCCCAAGGAGAAGTCAGCTCTGCTGCACCGCCACCACCATAATAGTTACCGATATTGAATGTGGTACGTGTACCTGATGTACCGATACTTGACTCAGCCAGATCGGTAGCAGCATCCATCCATGAGTTGTTCACGCGGTTGGCACCGTGAAGCAGGAAGTTGTAAGTATCGTTGTGGTTCTGTTCCAACAGAGTGAAGTTACCCAACACCTCAGCTTTTGTCAACTCATTGCTTGGCTGCTTGTCGAGGAAATTGCCGAAGGCGTCTTCGCAAGAGGTGAGCGTCATAGCTCCCATAACGAGCGCCAAAGCAAATATACTATATTTCTTCATTTTCGATTCTTTTTGAATGTTCTTGAATTAGAATACGACATTAAAACCTACGTTGACGGTCTTCAAGAGTGGATAACGGTTTGAACCGTTGCTCTCTGGGTCAACCAAGTCGTCGAGATGATCCCATGTAAAGAGGTTGTTGGCATTGATGTAGAAGCGGGCATTGCTCATACCGATATGCTTGATCAACTCCTTAGGGAATGTATAGCTCAACTCGATGTTCTTCAGACGGACGAATGAACCGTTCTTCAGGAAAAATGAGTTCTGGCGCTGGTTGTGGTCACCGTTGCTTCCGTAATGGAGCAATGGATATTCTGCTGTTGCCAGGTTCTCTGCCTCGCTCTTTGCAGGGTTCCAGCGGTTCAGGTGGATATCCTTTACCTTACCGTTGTTCTGGAAGGCGAACATCGCATCACTGTCGTAGTAACGGGATACATGATCTACACCCTGGAACATTACTTCGAAACCGATGCCCTTATAGTTGGCGCCGAGTGTCAGAGCGTATGTGTTCTCTGGAATATCGCTGTAGCCGATGAATGTCTCATCACGGTCATCGATGAAGCCATCGTTATTCATATCCTTGTACTTCAGGTCACCAACCTTTACGTTTCCGTAGGTTGATACAGGGAAGTTAGGATTATCCAAGTCGGCCTGTGTTACGAAGCCCTCGCATACCAGACCGAAGTACTGGTTGATTGGGTGACCTTCGCGCTTGCGGTAAGCGGTCTTGTAAGCAGGCTCATCCATATTCTTGATCTTGTTGGCTGCATGAGAGAAGGTTGCACCGATATTATAGGTGAAGTCCTTGCCGATGTGATTGAAGTGATGGAGTTCCAACTCGTAACCCTTGTTCTGGGTCTTACCGAGGTTTCCGGCTGCCATTGTTACACCTACCCACTGTGGACGGCTCAAGTACTCGGTCAGGATATCGTTACGGTTCTCAACGAAGTAGTCGAAGTTACCGGTCAGCATACCGTTGAACAAGCCGAACTCAAGACCTACGTTGAACTTCTTGGCACGCTCCCAGGTTACACCATAGTTAGGATACTGGCTCTCGAAGATACCGGTCTGACCCTTGTTACCGAAGTAGTAATCGTTAGTAATCTGGTTCCACTTCTCCTCATAGAGGAAGCGCTGAGCTACACCACCTACGGTATAAACGTCGTTACCAACCTCACCGTAAGATGCACGGATCTTCAGGTTGTTCAACCAGTTTTCTGTTGGCTTCATAAACTCTTCCTGAGTTACACGCCAACCGAGTGAGAATGCAGGGAAGAAACCGAAGCGCTTGCCCTTCAGGAAGTTCTCTGAACCGTTGTAACCAACGTTTACCTCAGCGAGATACTTGTCATCATAGCCGTAAGTTACACGACCTACGAGACCCTGATAGCGCTTAGCCAGGTCTGAGTTGTAACGGTAGTCGTTCTGGTTGTAAAGTACCATACCGGTAACATCGTGCTTACCAAACTTGCGGGCGTAGTTAATCTGACCCTCCATATAGAGCTTGTAAGTTGTAGAAGAACCCTTAGAGTAAGCCAGGTCGCCATCTACATTATATTTGGTATAAGCATCTGCACTTGTAAAGTTGTTGCGGTCATTCAATTCATAGGTTGCAAAAGCTGCACCGAATGTCTTCTTATAATAAGAGTCATAGTCGAATGAAACCATACCGCGGGCAGAAAGACCAGGAGTCAACCAGTCCATCTTGTAGTCTGCAATGAAGTTGGTCTCATTGATGGTATTGGTTCCACGATAGTATCCACCCTTTGAAAGAGCAGCTACCACATTGTCCTGATATACGGCAGTACCACCATAGAGAGTCTTGGTTGTCTCACCATTCTGTACCTCATAAGATACAGGGAAGATCCAACCTGGAGTATGGTTGATACGTGCGAAGATATCATAGTTGGTAGAACTCTCGTTAGTATTTGAACCATGACGGTTCTCGAAACGGGTACCGAAGTTTACGCTGAATGTCAGATCCTTAGAGAGGAAAAAGTCCATGTTGGCACGGAAAGCGTAACGGTTGTAGCCTGGGCTTGAAGAGTTACCGTAGGCATCCTGGCTGAGGTTCTTGATCAGAGAGCCCTGATTGTAGATTTCACCAGATACATAGTAGCGCATACGTTTCGTACCACCACGTACACTTATATTGTAGCGCTGAGAAGGAGCCCAGTTGTTGAGCACCTCATCATACCAATCTACATTAGGATAGAGAAGCGCATCAGCACCAGTCAACTCGCCGGCGCAGCTCTTGCGGTACATCTCGATGTCAGAAGCTGAATACTGTGATGGAAGACCATCATTCTTCAAAGCCTCCTCCAGAAGAGTAACTGAGTCGTAAGAATTCAGATAGTGAGGCTTACGGGTTGGGGTACCCCACATGAAATTGCTGGTCAAGCTAACCTCTGGCTTCATATCCTTACCACGCTTGGTAGTAACGAGGATGACACCATTCGCACCACGCACACCATAAACGGCTGTAGCAGAAGCATCCTTCAATACAGAGATACTCTCGATATCATCAGGAGCCACCTGAGAGAAAGCACGCTCTACACCATCTACCATGACCAATGGAGCACCGTCGCCAGCGAAGGTTGCACGGCCACGGATGTTGATAGTAGCATCATCGGCACCAGGAGCACCAGATACCTGGGTTGTTACGACACCTGGAATCTTACCGGCAATAGCCTGTGTTACGTTGGCTGTTGGAGTATTCAAGAGGTCATCGGCACTTACCTGAGAGATAGCACCTACGACACTCTCCTTCTTCTGATGACCGTAACCAACGACTACGACCTCATTGATTTTCTGACTTTCGTCCTTGAGAACCACCTTGATATTACGCTGATTGCCAACACGGATGTTCTGAGCAATCATACCGATATAGGAAATCTTCAAAGTAGCGTTCTCGTTCTTCACCTGAATCTTGAAGTTACCGTCGAAATCAGTAACAACACCATTGGTTGTCAATGCTTCCATAACAGTAGCACCGATGATAGGCTCACCCGATTCATCTGACACATTACCAGATACGGTAACCTGTGCTGATGCTCCTAAAGTAAGGAGCACCAGTGTCAGGGTCAAGAAAAACTTATGCAATATGTTATTGTTCATTGTTTATTCTATTAATGTTATTGTTGAAGTTCAGCCTCCGTTTAATACAAAGGCTTTCCAATATAGCAAGCTGCAGGATCCATCACAAGATAAGAACCATCAACGATCAGGAAGGCACGGAGCATCTCATTGGCATCACTACAAGGAGCAGTAAATCTCTCGATGTAAACCTTGCCGTTAGTACAGGTCTCTACAGCTACCACCTTGATGTCTGTACCAGAACGGGAAATGGTCATATTTACCTTGGCGCCCTCCATATTCTGGCGGAACTCAGCCCACTCATCATCATTGGCTGGATAACCTTCATTATCCCACTTTCCTGAGGCATAAGAACCACCCCAGCCAAATGCATCGCTACGGATAACAAAATACTCTGAATAATTACCACCAGCACGCTCATCATCGGTGCTGACACAGAGGTTCCAGTTGTTCCAGTTACCACCACCTGATGTATGGTTGGTGAAACCGAGGTGCAATGAAGCACCAGAAGGAATCTGGAAATAATCAGAGAATTGTGTCCACCAAGCGGCTGAGCAATCAGAAGTTCCGATTTCGCTGGTTGTAACTTCTACAGCAGTCTGTGCCTGACACTCGTTGGTATCCATGACAAGATAAGAACCATCAACAATCAGGAAGGCACGGAGAACCTCATTGGCATCATTGCAAGGAGCAGTGAATCTTTCGGTGTAAACCTTGCCATTTGTACAGGTTGCCACTGCTACTACCTTGATATCTGTACCAGAACGGGAAATGGTCATATCTACCTTGGCACCCTCCATATTCTGACGGAACACAGCCCATTCATCATCATTGGCAGGATAACCTTCATTATCCCACTTTCCAGAGGCATAGGAACTACCCCAACCAAATGCATCGCTACGGATAACAAAATACTCTGAATAATTACCACCATTACGTACATCATCTGTACTCAAACAGAGGTTCCAGTTGTTCCAGTTGCCAGCACCTGATGTATGGTTGGTAAACTTCAAGTGGATAGAACCATTTGCAGGAATACGATAGTAGTCAGAGAAGCTAGTCCACCAAGCAGCAGAGCAATCAGAAGTACCGATTTCGGTAGTAGGAGTACCATCCTCCTTCACAAACTCTACATTCTTGAAAGCTTCATCACCGCCATCATTACCACCAATGGTCTTGTTCCAATCCTTCTCTTCCATCATGTTACGGATCAGGGTAACATTGTCGATAGATACGGTGTTGGTCTCTTCGGCTGTCAACTTACTGTCTCCACCTATATATATATAAGGTAAAGAGTTGATGGAATCAACCAAGGTCTTGTACTGGAAAGAGGTAGCACTTGATGATGTCTGATAACCAGAAAGGCTCTTCTTACCATCAACGTAGAGCTGGTAACCTTCAGTAGAAAGCTGAAGGGCTACGAAATGCCACTCGTTAGGAGAGAGAATACCTGTCTTCACAGAAGAAGGGTCATTCTCATTCAGGTTCAAACTCTGCAACTGGGTAGGCTTGTTGTAAACCACCTGACCATTGGCAGTGATATAGAAGCGAGCACTGATATCATTACCAGCTGCATCCTTCTCATCTGAACCAAATGAGATAAGAGGGCGAGTCAAGTCAACATCTGCGACTGTTCCGTCCTCAGCTACAGCTGCATCAATCTTTACAGCGAAAGTGATGGCAGCACCATTTTGCAACTTCACCCCATTGAAAGGATTGGCAATCTTGGCACCACCCTTACCATTGATGTGCAATACATTACTTGCGAGGGACTCATCGTTGGTCACCTCACATGACTCGTCGTGACTGATCATGTCAGAATACTCAGGTTTCTCTTCTGAATACTCAAAGTCATAAGTTGCCACTGTTGTCTTAGATGGGTAAATCTGTCCGCCAGCAGGATCGTCCTGCCGGCCCCAGTCATCACCACAAGCAGTGAAACTTAATGCCACCATGATAGCCCAAGCAAACGAAAGCAAAGTTTTTCTTATCTTCATAACTTAATGCTTTTAGGTTATTTTGTTACTATAATAATAGGTTATTTAAAAATTTTAAATCTATTTACAGTGGCAAAAGTACAATTAATCAGATTATATTGGGTGGACAAATGGGTTTTATAGGTGGACAAACGCATAAATAGTGGATTTTTAAGGGATATTACGTGCTTATCCACCAATTGTGTGCCCACACATACAAAACAAGGGATTACTTGACTTATATCAAGCAACCCCATGATTTTATTTTGCTTACTTAACAAATTATCACATCCTGGAACATTATTTCTTCAAAGAATCCAAGGAGAACTATGCCATATCTGAACCCTAAGAATCCAACTGATCCTTATATGCAGTTGGCGAAATACCAAACTGCTTGGTGAAGCAACGGGTGAAATACTTCGGATCGTTGAAGCCTACACGGTAGGCTATCTCCGTGATATTTCGGTTGGAAGTTTTATCAGCCATCATCTTGCGCGAGATGTCGAGACGGTAGTTGCGAATAAACTGGGCTGTTGGCAAGCCTGTCTCCTTGGAGAGATTCTTGCTCAGCACACTGCGGGATATGCCCAAAGCATCTGCCAGTTCCTGAACTCCGAACTCAGAATTATCGTAGTTTTTCTCCATCACATCCATCACTTCTTCCATGAATGGACGCGTATTCTCCTCTACCATCTTCCTGTCAACCTCAATGCTCTTTTTCTGACTGTCCTGATAACGTTTCTGGTTCTGCAAAATCATCTGGATGCGACTCTGCAGTTTTTCTGGTTCATCACTTTCCTTCATCGCTGCCTCGATAGGACGGTACAAAGCCTCAACTTCCTCTTCGCGCATCTTGTTGAGACGGCGCACATAAGCATATTGGAGCAAGGCGATGATACCTATTATAATAAGAGCAACAAACCACCAGCTCTTCCAGAAATAAGGAGTAATCTCTACTCCTACAGAGATGACCTGTTCCTTATCGGAATTGATAGATGGGATATATTTCACCTCAAACTCATAGTCTCCAGCCGGCAGAGTGGAATAACGCACACCATGCTGGCCAGCCTTGAGTTGAACCCACTCATTCTCGTATCCCTTCATGCGATAAAGGTACACGCCCTGTGTCTCGCTGCCATAATTGAGCGCTGAGAAAAAGAGAGTGAACGACTTATCACTCTCATGGATACACAACCTTTTGGCAATGGAGATGTCTTCTTCCAGATAATCGCTGCCGGCAAAAACTGGCTGGTTATCTACCAGAAGTTCGGTAAAGCACAACTTACCCGTCTGATGCACAGAATGGTTTACGCCCTTCACTGCCATCATACCCATATCGGTGCCCAGGAATATCTCGCCCTTGTCATTGCGGATGGCTCCATTGAAATAGAACTGTGAACTGATCAGACCATCTTCACGGGAGAAACTGCAGAATGCCTCTGTCTTAGGATTGAAGATAGAGAGTCCGTTATCGGTAGCTATCCACAGCATGCCCTGGTTATCTTCTACAATACCTTTAACGATGTTGTTGGCAAGTCCGTTGTTGGTGGTATACGACTTCACTTGAGTCTTTCCGTTTTTATCGCTGGTATAGCAATACAGACCGTAGCCGTTACTGCCCATCCATATCTTTCCATCCTTAGCCTGGCAGAAAGACAATATCTTATCGAAGACTCCGCTCTTCGGATTGTCGAGTTTATACTGATGATACGTCACAGCGAAATCGCCCTTGCCATGAGGACGCGACTTGAGGTCGACCTCTACCATTCCCCGCACACAACCCATCAGGAGTTTGCCCTTTCGGGTTATCAGAGAACCAATGCAGCCGCGCACATTCTGGCATCCCCTGAAAGGTTCGATGAGTTGGCGGCGCTTCATATCATAGAAGAAGAGACCATCATTGGTTCCGAGCCACATACCATCATTGATAGGATCGTAAGCCAAGGCACCGGCAAAGTTAAGTAAATGCTGATGCTTTGCATCTATCACCAGAGGAATAATCTTGCCCGGCTGCTGGAGATTCATCACTGCAAAGCCCGTACCCCAGGTACCAATCCAGAGCTGATTGCGGTTATCGGCTGCAAGAACCGAGACGGTATTATGCGGCAAACCGGAATTTGCCATCGTATAATGAACAAAGTTCATGCTGCCTGGAGCCAAGGCATTGAGACCTCCCTCTACGGTTCCTACCCACAGGGTTCCGTCAGCTGCCGCATACATGGCATTGACTGCGTTGGGAGAGATGCTGCCTGGGTTGGCGGGGTCGTGACGGTAGAATGCCAAATCCAACTGACGTGGAGCCAACTTGATAACACCACCCGTCTCGGAACCTACCCATATCTGTCCGTTCTTTGAGAAAAGACAGTTGATAAAGTTGCTGCTCAGCGGATTCACAGCCGTAGCAGTGTTCCAATGTTCTATCTCTCCGGTCTTATCATTGAAGATATCTACGCCACAGAGCGTTCCTACCAGAAGTTTGTCATCTGGAGAAACGGCAAGGCTCGTCACTACTTCGTGCTGAAGCGAATGGTCGGTAGCAGAGCAATGGAATTCCTGCTTGCCACTATTAAACAATCCGCGATTCGTACCCATCCATATCTTGCCATGATACGAGATGATGGCACCGCCATACCAGCCTTCGAGCGGAGGGAATAGGGATGAGATGTTCTTTGCTACGAGCTGATTGTTCTTCACTGAGAACTCGCTCACCACTCCATTGTTGCATAATACAACTGTTCCTCTGCGATAGACATCACAGATTCCAAGATCGGGAGCACTATAAGGATAGGATGTGGACAAGACGCTGTTCACCTCGCCCTTTTCGTTAAAGCCGAAACGGGTAAGCTGGTTGCAAGAAAGCATCCATATATTGCCCTTTGCATCACAATATATTCGGGTGCAAAGGTTCTTGAATACTTTGTTGAGTTGTGCCTCTACCTGACTGTTCTCACAAGGTAGAACAATAGGCTGCATGGTATTGAGGTCGAGCACCTGCGGACCTTCTTCGAAAGCCACCCAAAGGCGCTTGAACGGATCTTCGCAGACATTACGGCAACTGTTGCTTCGCAGACTGATTCCTACAGACCCCAAACCGAAGTTCATGAAATTGAAACCATCGTAGCGCACCAATCCACCACCATGCGTACTAATCCATACAAAGCCGTAAGAATCCTGAAAGATGTCATCGGCAAAGTTATTCGGCATACCTGCAGCCATATTGAGATAGCTTACGTTATAGCGACTAGGCAGCCCACCTTGTGCAAAACTGCTCAAGGTTATGAAAAGAATGCTTATTATAGAAAGAATGTATCTAATCACCATTTATTGCTCTTGTTGCTGATGCTTATCTTCCCATTTTGAATAGATTAAAGAACCAGCAATAATTAAAGCGAAAAAGACATACATCACTAATAATCCATTACTCATTTTACTTCCCTTTCTTATTATCTTCAATTTTGGAAAATACTATCATTCCTAAGCCTAAAAGCATAAGAGCGACATACATACTTAACAATCCTGCATCCATACTTATTGCCTTTTCTGTTCTTTGCGATCATCAATTTTGGCATAAATAAATATTCCTGCTGCCAAAAGCACCAAAAAGCCATACATAATAAATAATCCAGTATCCATAATTATTTTCCTTTCTTTTTGTTATTTTTATCTTTGTCTTTTCGTAAACAGTACAATCCTAAGGCAAACAGCAATGCCGCAACTACAACTGCACCTATTACAACCCATGTTGAGTCTTCTTGACCAAACATTTTGGCTAAAACATAGCCCGTTATTAAATATTTAGATATATCTAATAGCCACTTTCCGATTTCTCCAAACATTTTTATTAAGTCTTTAAACTTCTGCTTGCAAAAGTACGAAGAAAAAATGAAACCAAAGAATTTTTATCAAGAAAAAAAACGTTCCTAGAAGTGTAAATTTGCAACTCTAGGAACGTTCATATAGGAATATACTTGCGTTGGCAATTGAAAGTACTTTCATCAGGCATTGAAAGTACTTTCATCGGGCAACGAAGCTACTTGCGTTTTAGAACTCAAGAATCATGCTCTGGCGAGGACGGAGCTTCACGTTCTTGTTGATAAGAACGGAACGACCGTTTGTAACATCCGTAGCCTTGTCATGAGAACCGATAATCTCTGCATAACGGCTCACATTGAGTTCGTTGGCTTCATTCTTACCATTGATGATGGTCATCACATTCTTACCCTTGTATTGACGGGCAATAACATAAACACCATTCTGAGGACAGAACTGGGTCTGCTTTCCCTTAGTAATCACTTCATTTCCCTGACGCCAATGCAAGAGATTGCTCAACCAGTTGAACATCTGGTTTTCAGCATTCGTTCTTCCTTCTGCTGTGAAAGCATTATGCTGATCACCAGTCCATCCACCAGGGAAGTCCTTACGAACATTACCATCGGTAACACTCTTTGTACCATTCATCAGAACCTCAGTACCATAATAGAGTTGAGGAGTACGGTTGACTGTCAGAAGAAGTGCCAACGCCTGCTTCAAAGCTAATGAGTCTTTTCCCTCACCCAAGAATCGGTCGGTATCATGATTTTCCACAAATGCCATCACACTCTTTGGATTAGGATAGAGATAATCGTAGCAGAATACATTGTAGATACGATTCATTCCATTCCACCAATCATCCGTCTCTTCCTTCTTGGCACTATTGATACGATCGTAGAAGGCAAAGTCCATGACAGTCTTCAGATAACTGTTTTTCTCTGACAGTTTGCTGTCTTTCTGCCAAGCAGCCGTATAAGCAGGCTCTGTTACCCAAGTTTCACCTACGGTATTAAAGTTAGGATATTCCTGATCCAGCGTCTTCATCCACAAAGCCATGGCATCACGGTCTGCGTATGGATAAGTATCCATGCGAATACCATCTATACCCACTGTTTCTATCCACCACTCGCTGTTTTGTATAAGGTATTTGATGACATGTGGATTGCGCTGATTCAAATCTGGCATAGAAGGCACAAACCAGCCATCTACAGTCTCCTCAAAGTCAACTTTGCTGGCATACGGATCCAAAACCGGAGTCAACTTATAGCTGGTCTGCTTATACATATCATTCACGGTGCGTGCTCCATCCATAGTACCTATCTTTTTCAGATGTTCAGGAGTCTGGTATTCAGGAAGCAACCACTCTGGAGTATTAAACCAGTCTTTGGATGGCATATCAGCTACCCAAGGATGCTCAAAACCACAATGGTTGAAAATCATATCCATCACCACCTTCAATCCCTTCTGGTGAGCCTCATCAATCAACTTTTTGTATTCAGCATTGGTACCGAAACGAGGATCTACACGATAGTAATTGGTAGTAGCATAACCATGATAAGTACTGTTCTTACCATCATTAGGACTATCATTCTCCAATACTGGAGTAAACCATAATGCGGTAACACCCAACTGGTTGAAATAATCCAAATGCTGGCGGATACCTTCCAGATCACCACCATGACGAAGACTTGGTGCCTTACGGTCGCAAGTCTTGTCTCTCATAGTCTTGAAAGCATCATTCTTAGGATTGCCATTTGCAAAGCGGTCAGGCATCAACATATAGAGTACATCCTCATTGCTAAAGCCTATGCGCTTATCACCAGCCATTTCACGGTCTTTCAGTTGGTACTTCACCTTCTTGACAGACTTACCCTGCTTGAATTTCAAGGTCATTTCTCCCGCCTTTGCACCCTCTAAGTTGAGATAAACCAAGAGATAGTTAGGAGATTCGAGTTTTGCGACAGAATCGACGCGAACGCCAGGATAATCAATCTCAACATCCGCATTTCGCACGTCTTTACCATACACCATCAACTGGAGAGAAGCATCCTTCATACCTACATACCAGTCGGTTGGTTCAATGCGGTCAACAGAGACCGCTGCATTCATGCTCATTGTACCCATAAGCAACATTAACGATACAAATATTTTTCTCATTTTCTTATAGATTTAGTCATTAGTAAAATTATATTTTATAATGAATTTTTCTTGATGATATCTTGAATCATTGCCAACTTTCATGCTTATTTAGCATAAAGAATCAAAGCAGATTGTGCATCTACCAAGACCTCCTTACCACTAACAGGCATACCGATACCCTCCTCATTGATGATACCATTGCAACAAGCCACATGATATTCACCCTCAGGAATAGCGACAGACTTTGCCTCACGGTTTGTATTCAAGATGACAATAATATTCTTCCAAGAGTCTATGCCTTCCAGATTCTTGAGCATGAAAGCCACAAGGCAGCCCTCATTCTTCACCTGATTAACAGCATCAGGACTGACAGTTGGCAAGAACTCCAGGTGCTCACGTACCTTTTCTGCAGTAGCCAAACGGAATGCAGGATGATTCTTACGCAATTGGATTAAATTGCGATAATACTCAAAAACCTGTGGATATTTTTTGAGATGATCCCAGTTGAACTGATTGATGCTATCAGGAGAATTAAAACTGTTGTGAACACCCTTCTTGTCGCGCAACATTTCCTCACCTGCCAAGATAAACGGTACACCCTGAGAAGTGAAAACTGCAGTCTGACCCAACAAGTCCAATCGGATTAACTCAGCCAAGCGGTCACTTTCAGAAACAGACGGATCCTTCAAGCCAGGAATACTTGCCTTCAAACGATCTACCAGACACATATCATCATGGCAACTAATATAGCTAATCTGCTGAGTAGGATTGTTAGTCCAAGGTTTCTTGTCGTAATTTACCTTATTCATATCCACCTGTGGATGGGCAATACCACCAACGATACCAAACTTCAGACTCTCTTCCTCTCCAGAAATACCAGCCAACAATGCGCCCTTGGTATCATCAGAGAAAGGGCCACGAAGAGCATCACGCATATCATCGCTAAAAGCACCAATACCATGGAGTTGTGGCGTATTAGCCTTCACTGCCAACTTCTCTGTAGGATAAGCACAGCTTCCAGCGCTCCATCCTTCACCATATATATAAATAGAAGGATCAATCTCGTCAACAGCCGCACGAATCTGATTCATCGTCTCGATATCATGCACGCCCATCAGGTCAAAACGGAAACCATCTATATGATATTCATTCACCCAATATTTCACGCTCTCTATCATAAACTCACGCATCAATGGTCTTTCTGATGCAGTCTCATTGCCACAACCAGAACCATCAGAATACTTACCATCCACTGTCTTGCGATAATAATAGTCAGGATAAGTACGCTGGAAATTGCTGCCGTTGATGTCGAAAGTATGATTATATACAGCATCAAAAATCACACGGATGCCTGCCTTATGAAGTGCCTGCACCATCTGCTTGAATTCCTTGATGCGGACTGCAGGATTATATGGGTCAGTAGCATAACTGCCTTCTGGTACATTATAATTCTTCGGATCATAGCCCCAGTTGAACTGTGGCTTGTCCAGTTTAGTTTCATCAACAGAAGCAAAATCAAAACAAGGCTGGAAGTGTATTGCATTGATACCCAACTTCTTAAGATATTCAATAGCTTTAGGTTCGGTAAGAGCAAGATACTTACCTTTATACTTCAAGCCCGAAGTTGGAGAAATAGAAAAATCACGGAAATGCAACTCATAGATGATGAGATCAGCAGGCGATTTCAATGCAGGACGCACATCATTTTCCCAACCTTCAGGATTGGTCTGACTCAGATCGATGATGGCTCCACGATTACCATTGACGCCAACAGCCTTAGCAAATGTACCCGGACATTCACCCTTTCCCATATCAAAAGTATAGAACTTTCCCTTCAAGTCACCCTTTACGGTAGCTTCCCATCGGTCCTTACCTACACTTTTCATCTTGATGGTCTTGACAGGTTTTCCTATCAGTCCATCTTTATAAATACGAATTTTCACATTTGGTTTTACACTGGAAGAAACCTGAGGAGTCGCACCCGTTACACCATCTACTTCAACAGAAGCTGTAGGTGAATTCAAAGAGAAAGTAGTTTTATCCTTAGAATAGGACATTTCATTGAAAGCACCTTGTGCCATCAATGAATGGGGAACTAAAACAGCAGTCAAGGCTACTAAAAATTGATTTTTAATGTTCATACGGTTAAGTTTTTGCTAGATTGAGAGAAAATCCGAACAAGAATTATTCTCTATTTCATGTATAAATATAGACTTTTAACTAAACAATAGCTATTATACCATCTTTTTCTTGCATAAAACACCTATAAGAGCATATTTTATGCAGAAATAGGCAGAATCAAACACGCTCATTTTTAGCGTCTTTGATTCCACCTTGCCATTCGGTCGGAAATACAGAAAATACGGCGAATATAAAAGCCCTGTTTTTTCATGAATTTCACAACCAAAGTACACCAGTTAAAATTTTAAAGTTTATTTTGCAAGCAATGAGATGGCAAAACCACCACCACGAGCTTCTTTAATCTTCAAAACATCACCCTTCTTCACAGTCTTGTGAATAATCTGATAAGACTTAGGGTTCTTTTCATAATCAGCATTCTTGCCATCCTGATAAATCGCGCAATCATACTTCTTGCCCTTATCGAGGAAATCAAGTTTTACAACAGAAGTACGGGCAGCATCAGTCTTGCCACCAACAAACCAGTTGTTTGTACCCTTAGCCTTACGAGCAACAGTAATATACTTAGCAGGTTCAGCCTCCAGATACTTAGAATCATCCCAGTCGCAAGCAACATCACGAATGAACTGGAAGGCATCATCATACTTCTCATAATGCTCAGGTAAGTCGGCAGCCATCTGCAAAGGACTGTACATTACGAGATAAAGAGAAAGCTGACCGCAGAGAGTAGAATGCACATAACTCTGATTGTTGCTCCACTCAGAAAGCTTGGTTTCGAAGATACCTGGGGTATAATCCATAGGACCACCCTGCAAACGGGTGAATGGCAACATCACGGTATGATAAGGAACAGAACCGCCAAATGCCTCATACTCAGTACCTCTTGCACTCTCATTACCCACCAGGTTAGGCCAGGTACGGCAGATACCAGTAGGGCGGGTAGCCTCATGAGCGTTCACCATAATATGATGCTTAGCAGCAGTCTCTATAACACGCTGATAGTGATTATTCATCAACTGGCTATAGTGATACTCACCTCTTGGGATAATGTCACCCACATAACCAGTCTTCACTGCATCATAACCATACTTGTTCATCAGGTTGAAAGCATTTTCCAAATGACGCTCATAGTTGAGTGCTGCAGAAGAGGTCTCGTGGTGCATCATCAATTTGACACCCTTAGAGTGCGCATAATCATTGAGCATCTTGATATCGAAGTCAGGATAAGGAGTTACGAAATCGAAGACATCCAGTTTCTGATGACCGAACCAGTCTTCCCATCCTTCGTTCCAACCTTCAACCAATACTTCCTGCAAACCATTCTTTGCAGCAAAGTCAATATAGCGCTTCACTTCCTCATTGGTAGCACCATGAGTACCATTAGGCTTACACTTGCTATAATCAGTAACACCCAGACGAACAGAAGGAAGATCATTCGTATAACTCCATGTCTTAGTGCCGACAATCATGTTCCACCATACACCGCAATACTTGGTAGGGTGAATCCAGGAAGTATCCTCAATCTTGCAAGGCTCATTGAGGTTTAATGTCAACTTGCAAGAAAGCATATCACGCGCATCATCGCTCACAAGAACAGTACGCCAAGGCGTATTGAATGGAGTCTGGATAAAGCCCTTGCGACCTACAGCATCAGGAGTCAACCAAGACTCAAGCACGAGATTCTTCTCATCTAGGTTGAGGTGCATGGTAGGATAATCCAGACAGGCAGCCTCATGGATATTGATATAAAGACCATCCTTCGTCTTCAACTGAAGGGAAGTCTGCACGCCCGTATCAGAGAAAACAGTAGTAGAAGAATTACTCTTATATTTCTCACGATTTGCAGCGATGATAGGACGGATACCAGTCAGCGGAGTGATGTTGTACTCATACTCCTGTGTATCATAATCACCTGGAATCCAGTATGCAGTATGATCACCAGCCATTGCAAACTGAGTGTGCTCCTCCTGAATCACGAAGTAATTCAAAGATTCCTGCTGAGGGAACTCGTAGCGCAAGCCCATACCGTAATCATAGACACGGAAACGGATGGTAATGTTACGATTGGAAGAAGCCTGATTGAGGTTTACCTCCAACTCATTGTAATGATTGCGAATGGTGGAAGTTTCACCCCAGACAGGTTTCCAAGTCTCATCAAAAGTAGAAGTCTTGCTACCGGTCTCGGTAAAACCATCCATCAAATCCGTTTCTTCCATCCCCTTAGAGGCATGCTTATCCTTTGCCAACTCCAAACCGAGATGAGAAGGCTTACAGACAGTCTTGCCTTTGTAACTCATCTCATAAGTAGGCTGACCATTACCTGTCAGGGAGAAGGTCAGAGAAACATTCCCGTCAGGAGACTTGACGGTCTGAGCTGCTGCAAACATAGGGAGCAACAAGCCCATAAGTAAAACACTGATTTTCTTCATATTTATTGCTATTGTTTTCTACACTGCAAAATTAGTAAAAACTTGGAAATACACCATATTATAATATATAATAAATAAAAAAAGGGGTGTGCAAACGTTTGCACACCCCCTCATTCTTTTGTCTAAAATACTGACTAAAAGTCATTCAATTCTAAGCAAAAGCTATTTCAAACTAACGAGAAACGTTTCAATGCTTTTGAAGAAATCTTAGTTTCTTCCAGCCTGTGAAATCATTTCTGTCAACTGATTCATAAAAGCAGCATCCTTTGCCAGATCCTCGATATTAAGGTGCATACGATAGTGCCAGTAATGCTTAGGATTAGCAGGGATATTGATACGCTCTGCATTCGCATCAGGCAAGCGGAGATGCTCGTCGATAGCAAGCCAATCCTGAATACTCAACACACAGAGCATAGAAGGAGAGGTCAGATGACGTGAGATTATATCCTTGGCAAGCCAACCTGGGAGCGGATGAGGAGCAGGGCCCTGACGATAGAGCATCGTATTATAATACTCCTGAGTACGCTGGATATTCTCATCCCACCACTGACGGAGGGTAGGCATATCATGACTTGAAATGGTACAAACCGAGCGATAAGGATTACGGCTCAGATGGCCGAACTTCACAGAAGGATCCTTAGGCATGCTCTGCAGCTCCAGGCTCAAGATCTTCAACTCATTCATTACCCATGGCACACAATCAGGCACCATTCCGAGGTCTTCAGCACATACCAACATGCGGGTAGCCTGAACCAACTTAGGCAATTTCTTCATCGCCTCACCATACCAATACTGGTTGTTGCGACGATAGAAATAATCATTATAAAGACGATTGAACGCAGCCTTGTCGTTATCATAAAGTGACTCAAAGATGAAATCAAACTGAGCCGAGATACGTGGGTGGAACAATCCCGGATTACGATGATCACGAACGAAGAGCACATCGCTAATCAGAGCATAGAGACCATCACGGAGCCAGATATCCTTCTGATCGGTAGCACCTTCAAACAAAGCTTCCACCTTGCGCTGGCTATTCACCTCCGGTTTCATCTGATAGCGCTCGTCATCCAAGCGGTCGAGATATTTCTCCTTCACTTCGTCAGCACGCTCATGGAACATGCGGTTCAGAATCCAGTCGGTAATGAAAGGACGGGTGAATCTATCCTCCTGGAAATTAAGGCCATAAGAACGAATCTCATCTGCCGTCATTCCCAACGCAGGAGCAAACTGACCCAGCAATCCGTGAACAGAATCTACAGGAATCTCCCAAATACGGAAGAAACCGAGTACATGGTCGATACGGTAAGCATCAAAGTACAGAGACATGTTCTGGAAGCGGCGAACCCACCACTGGCAACCATCTTTCAACATTTCATGCCAGTTGTAAGTAGGGAATCCCCAGTTCTGGCCATTTGTAGAGAAATCATCAGGTGGAGCACCCGCCTGTCCATTGAGATAGAAGTACTTAGGCTCCACCCACACATCACAGCTATAGCGGTTTACACCGATAGGAATATCACCCTTCAGAATAACACCCTTTGCCATAGCATGCTCGTGAGCCGCCTTCATCTGTGTATTTAATACATACTGTACGAAGTAGAAGAATTCCACCTCCTTGTATGCTTTGCTCTTAGAATCGCTCAATGATTTACGCTCAGCTTCATCCCATGCCTTATGGTCTGGCCACTGAGAGAAATCGGCAGTACCATACTTGTCACGCAAGTAAGAATACTGTGCGTAAGGCACAAGCCACTGTTCTGTTTCCTGAAAAAATGCCTGAAAATCGGCACTCTTTAACATCTGTTTCCCTTCCTGTTCGAAGATTTGGTGCAAATAGTTTATCTTGAAATCATTTACTTTCTCATAATCTATCTGAGGGAGCGCATTGAGTTCTGCTCTCGTCTTTTCAGCCTCAGCGCGCTTCTTGGCATCCTTCAACTCTGGTAATGCAAGAAGATCTGCATACTGAGGATGGATAGCGAAGACACTGATACAGCTGTACGGATAAGAGTCTGTCCAGGTATGCGTGATAGTCGTATCATTGATAGGCAAAAGTTGAAGAACCTTCTGACCGGTTTTAGCCACCAGATCGATCATGCTCTTGAGATCACCGAAATCACCGATACCGGCACTCTTCTTACTTCTGAGTGAGAAGACAGGCACCAATGTACCCGCCACTTTACGGTTCCAACGCTCCAGGAACGACTGGCTCAGCTCATAAGAAATCAACGTACCGCTCTTCATCTCAGGGATTTCAATAGAACGGTTGTAACCTGTTTCCCAAAAACATTCCTTCTTTTCATTGAGCGCTACGAACTTGAATTCCAGATAGTTGACAGCTAAAGTCTCCACATTGATATCAACAGTCCACTCATTGTAAGCCTGCTGAACCATAGGAAGAGCATGTTTTTTGTCCCAAGCACCGAGTGCAGGATCAGAACCTACTACTGCCAAACGTTCACCCTCACGAAGTTGTGGAGCACGAACAATCAGGCGGATTGTCTTAGCAAAGGAATGTTCCTTCACCTTGCCTGGTTGCTGATGGTTGATGCAGTCAGTAAAGGCGCTGCTATAGAGGTAAGAATCCTCAGGAATATCATGCCAACGATCATACAAAGTATAATCACTGGCACGCTCAGCCGTACAGTTCAGCTGATGCCTCGCCAATTGCCATTCAGCCTTGGTGCAAAAGCCTTCTCTACTTACACTGTAAAAGTAGGAATTGTTCTTAGACTTTGGGGTACCATCCCAATCGAATGACCAGCGAGAACCATCCTCAGTCCCCATTTTATACTGGACCTCCTTCCCATCAACTGTCATATTCAAAACGAGTTCCTCGCCATAGACAGTTTTATAATCTATATTAAAATGAAACACCATAAGATACAAAGGTTATTATTTACGCTGCGAAGGTAATATTAATTATCGAAAAATCAAACATTTTTTGCACAAAAATTACAAAAAGGTTGCGCAATCGGTTGCACAACATTTTTTGCAATTTAATACATTTTGCTTAGTTTCTTACTTATTTTTCTTTCTCCTTGATGAAGGAAACAGATAAAGCGCCGCATATCAGCAAGATACCAGCCACTATCATCATGTCACTCTGATGAGAACCCACCAGACTCAAAACAGCACCACCACAGATGGCAGCAACAATCTGAGGAATGCAAATCGTTCCATTGAAAAGGCCCAGATAAGCACCCATGTGTCCATATCCCTGCAGGGCATTGGTAACAAAAGTGAAAGGCATTGCCAACATGGCTGCCCAACCAGCACCAATCATCAGGAATGAAATAAACTGCAGATATGGGTCATGCAGGAAAGGAATCAGTGCGAAACCGACACCACCAATGACCAGACTGACCGCATAAGCCATCTTGGTATTCTTAAACTGAGGCAGCACAACCGCCCAAAGCACACTACCCACAGCCTGAACAGCAAAGAGGATACCTACCCAGTTGCCAGCCTCCTGGAATGCCTCGGAAGTAGGATCGGTAGTATTCCAAACCGTCTCAGCAATGGCACCTGTAGAATAATTCCATAGATAAAGGAAGCCAGCCCAGCAGAAGAACTGCACGAGACCTACCTTCCAGAAAGTAGCAGGAGCCTTGCGGAGCAAAGTAATCCAATCGGCCTTGTCTTCAGAAGCATCAGCATTTGAATTCTTCACTCTTCGTTCTTCACTCTTCACTTCATTATATTCCGCATACTGCTGGGGGTTCCACTCCTTCACCTTCATCGTAGTATAGATGACGCAGAGAATCAGAATAGCAGCACCGATATAGAATGACCAGATTACGGAATCAGGAACCACACCCTTGTCTGCCACATTCTTGATACCCAAGAAAGTAAAGAGGAATGGGAAAATGTAACCAGCCACAGAACCGGCATTGCAGAGGAAACTCTGGATGGAGTAAGCTTTCGCCTTCTGCTTTTCATTGACCATATCACCCACCAGCATCTTGAAAGGCTGCATCGCCATATTGATACTTGTATCCAAGAACATCAGGGCTATCAAACCGAAAAGCATCGCACCGCTCACCGTCAATCCGAACGAACCGGCATTAGGCAGCAGACACATCACCAATACAGCCACCGTAGCACCAATAAATAAGTAAGGTATTCGACGGCCGAAGCGGCACCAGGTCTTATCGCTCAAAGTACCGACGATAGGTTGCACCAGGATTCCCATCAGCGGAGGGAGAATCCAGAAATAACTCAAGTTGTGTGGGTCAGCACCCAATGTTGCAAAAATTCGGGATATGTTGGCGCTCTGAAGGGCGTAAGCAATCTGTACCCCGAAGAATCCGAAACTTAAATTCCAAAGCTTCCAGAAACTCAAATCAGGTTTTTGTATCATATTATTTTTGTTTTAATTTATATTCATTCAGAAGTTAAGACAACACCCTAAAAGGTGCCAGCAAGAATGCCAATTCAACATTTAACATTCAACATTATCTTGTTGTTCCTCTCACCACCAATCTTGTTCTGACGACTCTCTTCTCCACCTCATCCACAGGAATGGATCCTTCCACCTGTCCAATGAGAATATTGGCGGCCTCCTCTCCCACGGCAACACCCCGCTGCTCCACCGTAGTGAGCATCGGGTCGGAAGCCTTGGCACGGTCACCATTGGTAAATCCGCAGACACTAATTTCTTCCGGCACCTTATACCCCATACGCTTGGCAGTATAGAGAATACCGATAGCCGTATCATCATTGATGGCAAAGAATGCATCCGGACAATCTTCTGTTCCAAGAATCTCTGGTGTGAGCGCCTCAGCCTGTGCACGGTTGTCACAGATCTTCACCCAGTCCGGATTTTCCTTCAGTCCATGTTTCAGGAGTGCATCCCGATAGCCGTTATAGCGGTTTTTGGAAATCTCCAAATTCATCGGCGAACCATAGAATGCAATTTTCTTGCATCCCGTATCTATCAGATGGGTAACGGCGGTGAAAGCTCCCATGTAGTCATCTACAACTACACGAGAACAATTCACACCCGTACATATTCTATCATAGAATACGAGCGGTACACCATTATCCATCAGTTTCAGAAAATGATCATACTGCTTAGTGTCCTTGGCCTGAGAGACAATAATGCCACACACCTTATTCTTATAGAAGTCTTCACAAATAGCCACTTCCTTATCATACCGTTCGTTACTCTGCGCCACCATCACACGATAGCCGCGTGCACGTGCCTCTTCCTCTATGCCAGAGACAACAGACATAAAGTAATAATGTACGAGCTCCGGTACGATGACTCCAATCACCTTCATCGGCTGCACCTTACTATGTCGCAGGGCTTCGCCAATCACGTTCGGATAGAAGTTGTGCGCCCTGGCATAAGCCTGGATACGCTCCTTCTGAACAGCACTGATACGAGGGCTGTTCTTCAACGCTCTACTCACAGTAGCTATGCTACATCCGAGATCGCGAGCGATATCTTTCATTGTTATGGGTACAATTTCTTTCATAATTGTTTTTAGTTACAATGCAAAATTAGACAAATATCCGTTAAGTTGAACCATTTCATTGATGTAAATCAAGAAAAACCTGTGCAAACGTTTGCACTAAAGAAATAACGGAATTAACTAAAAAATAGTACAACGTATCGAAAAAGAATTTAATTTTGCACTCAGAAAGTCTGAGAATGCCGTAAAAAAGCATGCAAAGAGGATGCAAATCCGCTTTCTGCCACCTTATAAATATAAAGGACCTAACAAACAATGATTTCCTAACGAAACCGTAAGTAAAGGTAAATGTAGTTAAAGTGTGGCCGAGACTAAAAACAATAATAAACATAAACATTTATACATTAACTTAAAAATCAAGCAAATGATGAAGCAGGTAAAATTTAAATTGCCTCTCAGAGCGTTGACCCTCGCAAGTGGTCTGCTCCTGACAGCGAGTTCCTTTGCACAGTCTGGTGCTATTAAGGGACAAGTGAAAGATGCTTCTGGTGAGCCTGTCATGGGTGCTACCATTACTGCTAACGGTAAGACCGTAGGTATTACCGACATGGATGGTAACTTCTCTATCGATGCAGCTCCTGGTACTAACCTTACATTTACATACCTCGGTATGACTCCACAGACCGTTAAGGCATCTAACGGCATGAACATCACAATGACAGATGACTCAAAATCCTTGAACGAAGTCGTAGTCATTGGTTATGGTGTCGCTAAGAAAAACGACTTGACAGGTTCCGTTACAGCCATCAAGCCAGATGAGAAAAACCATGGTATCATTACTTCTGCACAGGATATGATCCAGGGTAAAATTGCTGGTGTAAATGTCAACTCATCAACGGGTGCTCCTGGTGATGGAGCACAGATCCGTATTCGTGGTGGTGCTTCTCTTACTGCGAGCAACAACCCATTGATTGTTATCGATGGTATGCCTATGGATAACAATAATACAAAGGGTGTTAACAACCCTCTGTCTCTTGTCAACCCTAATGATATCGAGAGCTTTACCGTATTGAAGGATGCTTCAGCAACTGCCATCTACGGTTCACGCGGTTCCAATGGTGTCATCATCATTACAACCAAGAAGGGTCGTAGCGGTCAGAAGCCACAGGTTTCTTACAATGGTACACTTTCGGTAAGTACTGTTGCCAAGAAGATGGATGTGATGAATGCTTCTGAATATACAGACTTCATCAAGAACTATTATGGTGAAGATTCTTCTGCCTACAAAGGTTTAGGCTGGAAGAAGTTCAACGCAGATGGAACTCCAGATTATTCTGCCGGCACATACGATACCGACTGGCAGGACGAGATTTACCGTGCAGCTGTCAGCCATGAGCATAATGTCAGCTTGACAGGTGGAATCAGTAAGAATTCTTGGTCTATGCCTTATCGTGTCAGCGTTGGTTACACTGGCCAGGAAGGTATCCTGAAGGGTTCTGACTATAAGCGAGTTACTGCCGGTTTCAACATCAATCCATCATTGTTCGACAAGCACCTTAACATTAATGTCAACGGTAAGTATTCTTACTCAAAAACAAATCCAGGTGGACAGGATGCAGTAGGTGCAGCTATCAACATGGATCCTACCCGCCCAGTAAAGAGCAGTGACGAAACATTCAAGAACTGGGGTGGCTATTGGCAGTGGGCATTACCTACTACTTCATACGACCCTACATTCCCATATAACCGCAACGACGATGCTCCAACAAACCCTGTAGAAAAAGTTGAAAACTACGATTTCTACAAGAGTGCGCATATCCTCTTGGGTAATGTAGAGGCAGACTATAAGATACATGGTTTCGAAGACCTTCATCTTCACGCCAACATAGCTGGAGAATATAGCACTGGTGGAGAGTACAACACCAACAATCCACAATCTACATACGGATTCTACTATGGTGGCAACAGCGAAAATAAGGAGAAGAAGTATAACGTTGTAGCTACTGCCTATGCTCAGTACACCAAGGACTTCAACAAGGCTAACCACTTCGACATCATGGCTGGTTATGAGTATAGCCACATGAAATATTGGGGAGACCAGTGGAGCAAGTCTATGTATCCTTCTACCAACGAAGGTAAGAACGACAAGGGCGAACCTCTTGCAGGAACTGTGAAGTCTTACGACACAAGCAACTGGAAGGGACAGACTTACCTCGTGAGCTGGTATGGACGTGCCAACTATTCTCTGTTGGATCGTTACCTCCTTACATTCACTGCCCGTTATGATGGTTCAAGCCGCTTTGCAGACGGACACCGTTGGGGTTTCTTCCCATCAGCAGCCTTCGCATGGCGTATCAAAGACGAAAAATTCCTGAAAGATGTTGATGCTATCAGCGACTTGAAACTCCGACTTGGTTGGGGTAAGACCGGTCAGCAGGATACAGGTAAAGAGTACTACACCGCTACCTATAAGAAGAGTACAAGTAATCACTTCCTCTATCCAATCGGTGGTATTGCCAACAACCCAGGAACACTCTACCGTCCATTGGCATACAATGACGAATTGACTTGGGAGACGACTACTACATGGAACGTAGGTCTCGACTATGGTATGTTCGACCAGAGACTCACCATCAACCTTGATGGTTATATCCGCAAGACAACCGACTTGCTCAGCACAACAACCATCGCTGCAGGTCAGAACTTTGACAATGCGCTCTTGATGAATGCAGGTACATTGGAAAACAAGGGTTTTGAGGTAGCTATCACAGGTCGTCCTATCCAGACCAAGGACTGGTTTGTAGAATTGAGCGTCAACGCTGCTTACAACAAGAACGAGATTACCGAACTTGCAGGCGGTCGTGATTTGATGGAGGCAGGAATGAAGGTAGGTCAGGACCAGGCTATCACCTATCATAAGGTAGGAAAGCCAGCCAACTCATTCTTGGTTTACCAGCAGGTTTACGATGAGAGCGGACGTCCAATCATGGGTTGCTACGTAGATCGTAATGGCGATGGTACAATTGACGAGAACGACAGATACTTCTATAAGAATATCGTGGCTCCTTGGACAGGCGGTTTCAGCTTCAAGGTTGCATACAAGAACTGGGATCTCGGCAGTAATTTCCGTGCAAGCTTCGGAAACTATCTCTACAATGGATACGCTGAGGGTGCAATAAATACGAAAGAAATTTGTAGTGCTAAGGGATATTACAAAAACAGCACAAAGGATATTGTAAATTTGGGCTGGACTTCATACAACTATCCTCTTACTGACTACTTCGTTCAGAATGGTAGCTTCTTGAAGTGCGACAACATCACACTGGGCTATAACTTCAACAATCTGCTGAAGGGTGGCAACTACAAGGGCATCTCTGGCCGTATCTACGCCTCATGCTCTAACGTATTTACTATCACCAAGTATAAAGGTATCGACCCTGAAGTAACATCAGGTAAGGACGACAACATCTATCCTCGTTGCCGCACATTCCTGCTCGGTCTGAACCTTAACTTCTAACATTTTAAAATAGATTTCGATATGAAACTCAATAAATTCAAAATAATTGCCCCAGCAGCAGCTCTTCTGCTTTCAGCAAGCTTGAGCTCTTGCATGGATGACTTGAACAAGGGAAACATTGACCCTACTGTTGATGCCAATCCTAATATTATGGGCTTATACAGCAAGTGCTATGCTGGTCTTATCATGGAGGGTAATGACGGTAATGCCGATTTCACTATCGACGACAATGGTAAGTCAACCCTTCTACGCAACCTGTTCAACTTCAACGAGGTACCTACCGACGAAGCTGTCTGCTGGTGGTCGGATGGCGGTATCGCAGATGTTGCCTACAATAAGTTAGATCCGGGTAATGCTACTCTGAAGAACCTCTACTATCGTCTGATGTCGAACATCTCTTACGAGAATCATTTCTTGAGCCTCGACGCAGCCAAAGAGGATAAAACTAAGTATGCAGAGGTACGTGTACTTCGTGCCTACAGCTATTTCTTGATGCTCGACTTCTTCGGAGACCCGACATTCATTGACAAGATTTCTGCAGAGACACCGCGTCAGGCTCACTCTTACAACTCTAATTTTGAGGAAGGCAAGAGCTACACTCGCGCAGAGCTTCTTCAGATGGGCCGTGAATTCCTGTTCAACTGGGTAAAGGACGAATTGCTTGCAGCAGAGCCAGACTTGCTGGCAGCAAAGCCTGAGACTGACAGCGACCCAGACTATGGTCGCATTGACAAAGGCACATGCTGGTTGCTCTTAAGCCGTCTGTACCTCAATGCTGGTACATACCTCAATAACGATGGTCAGAACAATCAATATTGGGATAAGGCTCTCGAATATGCCGAGAAGGTTATCAATTCAGACTATAAGCTCTTCGATGACAGCAAGATGTCTAATGAGGCAAAGGCTAATGGCTACAAGCCATACGACCTGCTCTTCATGGGCGACAATGGTTCAAATGGTGCAAGCTGCGAGGCTCTTCTCCCATTGATGCAAGATGGAGAAAAGACTCAGGGATGGGGTGGTTCTATGTTCTATGTAGCAGCTCTTTGGGATGCTACGATGCAGACTGTTACAGGTAAGGATGCTGCCACTACTGCCAACACATGGTCAGGTATGCGTGTTCGTCCACAATTCGTAGAGAAGTTCTTCACCGATCCAAAAGTTGTTGTAAACAAGTCAGCTTCCGAAATCCGTGCTATGAACGTTGACGACCGTGCTATCCTTTGGGGTAAGGGCAACAGTGACGGCGATCGTACTTTGGAGATTGGTGCTAACGATAAGTTCGTCAAGGGTATTGCAACACCAAAATGGAATAACAACTATTCTAATGGTGGTACTCCTCACGACAGCTATAACGTAGATATAGACTTCTTCCTCTTCCGTGTAGCTGAGGCTTACCTCAATGCAGCAGAGGCAGAGATGCACATCAATGGCGAGGGTTCGGCTAAGGCTAAGGGTTATATCGACGCTCTCCGCAATCGTGCCCACGCAGCCGTACGTGCTTCTTACACTCTTAGCGATGTGCTCGATGAGCGTGCCCGTGAGTTGTATTGCGAAGGTCTCCGCCGTACCGATTTGATCCGTTTCAACCAGTTTGGTGGCAGTCAGGCTACATACAATTGGGAACTTAAGGGTGGTAGTACTAATGGTACAACCTTCACCAAGACCTATAATGTATATCCTCTCCCATCTTCAGAGGTTCTTTCTAACAAGAACTTGACACAGATTGATGGATACAACGAGGTTCAAAACTAAATATAAAAGAATTATTAAAGAAAACGCAATATGAAGAATAAATATATAATTGGTGCTCTGCTTGTCGGCATCATCAGCTTATTCGCATCATGTTCGGATGACAACGACTCTAACCCTACGCTGATTCAGCCTAAAGAGTTTACGTTGAACACTCCAGCATATGCCAATGCGACTATTGATTTGGAGCATTCCACAGAACTTGGTCTTACATGGTCACAGCCTAAGTACACAGCAGACAATGCCCCAATCAATGCAACATACGAGGTGCAAGTATCTCCAACCAACAGCTTCACAGTTTCTACTGATGAAGCTGCTGCAGACGAGAGTGGCGAAAAGGTGCCAGACTACGCTGTTCTTAGCAACACCACACAGAAATGCAACATTTCTGCCTCTGCTGAAGAAATGGACAAGGCATTGGTAAAGATACTTAAATGGACTGAAGGTAATGTTCCTGCCGAGCAGGAGATGTACGTTCGTGTTAACGCTTTCATCCTTGAGGGCACAAGCCGTCTGAACCCTATCGCTTCAAACTCAGTAAAGCTTAACGTAAAGCCTTACTACATTGAATTGAAGGATGCTGTTCCAACAATGTGGTATCTTGTAGGTAACATGTTCGGCGCTAAGTGGGCTGGCAACAAGAGCATTGGAGAAGACGCACTTCCTATGTTCCTTAAGCCAAACTTCTCTTACGACAAGAAGACTGGTGCTGGTGAGATTGAATACACCAACTACTTCCTTACCGGCGATTACAACGACAAGGCCGAGTGCGACGGAGCTGGCTTCAAGATTATGCCTTCAAGCTTCAACTGGGATTACAGTATGAACGCCAATGGCGCTACAAAGGGTACAATCGTCAACCGTAACGGTGGTAGCGACGGTGGTCACATCGTAGCCGAAACAGCCGGTTACTACACCATCACTCTTAACACCGCTGACAACACAGCCAAGATGGTGAAGTACGAGGGTAATGTAACCAACTATGGTACTATCCAGATTAGTGGTTCATTCAATGATTGGGCTGACACTCCAATGCTTCCTTACAACACTGAGGGCGTTGAGAACCACGCTTGGTACTATGTAATGGATGTTCCTGCCGGCGAGACTGCACAGTTCAAGTTTAAGATTGAAGGTTCTTGGGATACAAGCTGGGGCTATGGTGCAGAAGATGGCGCTATCAACATGTACGGAAAGTGTGATGCAGGTGGCAAGAACATCGGCTTGGCAGAAGGCAAGTATGTCATCTCATTCAACGACATCACTGGTTCGTTCAGCATCGTTAAATTGTAAAACATTTAAAGTATAGACAATTATGATTAAGAAAATATTATTGGGAATGACCCTGCTGATGGCTATGGTGTCTTGCACCGAAGACTACACAGATTGGGGTAACCCACAGACAAATCCTCAGGAGGAAGCTGTGGCATTCGGAAACGGTAGCGTAGCTCCAGTTGATGTCATCAACTTGGCTGACGTTAAGACAGAGAAGGTAAAAGTAGCGAGCATTGTTGCTCCTACTTCTTCCGACGCTGCTTATACACCTAATTATAAGATTAACTTCGACGGTCAGTCATTCGACATTGATGCTGATGGCAACATGGCAACAGCTGAATTGACAAGCTATATCGTAGATAAGTATGGCAAGCGTCCTACAGAGCGCGACATCGATGCTACTCTTGATGCATGGGTAAGCAATGGAGCAACAGCCGTGAAGATGGCTACTTCAGAGAAGTTCCAGATTAAGGCCATTCCTGAGGCTCCAGTTATAGAAGAAGGTTACTACCTCGTTGGCGACATGTTTACTACAGATGACGTAAATGGTTGGACTAAGGAAGTAGCAAAAGCATTCAACCACAGCGACAAGGATGTATATGAAGATCCGGTCTTCACCGTATCTTTCGAAACAACCAAGGCTGACCAGTACTGGAAAATTATTCCTAAGAAGAACATCGACTCTGGCGACATCTGGGCTGCCGGCGTAGTAGGTCCTAAGGTTGACGGCGACGACAGCATGACTGGTACACTGACCAACGGTGACGCTAAGGCTGGTAAGATTGCCAAGGCTGGTAAGTATAAGCTCACCATCAACATGATGGACTATACTTACACCATCGAGGAAGTGAAGTATGATCCATTCATTTACTTCATCGGTGCAACTGACGGCTGGACAAACGCTGAGCAGAAGCTTGCTCTCGTAGATGCCAATACAGGTACATATACAGGTTTCCTCTATTGTGCTGACCCTAACAACTGGGGCAACCAGTTTAAGTTCCAGCGTGTAGCTGGAAGTTGGGACAACGAAATCAACTCAAGCACATTCAATACATTTGATGGTGCAGCAACCAACGAAAATGGAAACATCGGTGTGAATGCAGGAGAAGGAGTTTACTACTTCGATGTTAATCTTGCAAACGGAACCATCAAGGCAACAAAGGTTGAAACCATGGGTCTTATCGGCAACTTCAACAGTTGGGCTGGAGACGCGGCCATGACTTGGAATGCAGAAGAGTATTGCTTCGAAGCTACCAATGTCGGCGTAACAGCAGACGGCTGGAAGTTCCGCGTAAACGGTGGTTGGGACATCAACCTCGGTGGTAGTCTCAATAACTTGACAGCAGGTGGTGACAATATTGCTGTTGCTGGCAACACCATCAAGTTGTATCCTACAAGAAAGACATCTGACAACATCTACTGCACAGTAAAGTAAGCATTTGTTTCATCATAATATAAAAATAGTATAATCAATAGGCGACTCTCGAATTCCGGGAGCCGCCTATTTTTTTCTTTCTCCCCATCCTTTTCAAGTATTTTTTCCCTAAAACCTTGGAAGTTACGAGGAAAAGTCGTATCTTTGCACCGAATAAGTACAACATTTATATTTTTATGATTATGAGAACAGGCGACAAAGTATTAATATCTCCAGACTTGACACATGCCAAAGACTGGACACAGGGCGAAGTGATTGAAGTTGAGAACAATCCTTTCGTAGGAATTGTCATCTCCGCAAAAACCGCAGATGGGAACATCTTCTTTGGATATAAAGACTTATTTGAACCAGCAAAGGAGGCAGTATGTACGCACTAGCATTTGATATGGTTATTTCCGATTTACAAAAATACTATGGCGAACCTTACAACAAGGCTTACTACGAAATAAAAGAGCTTCTAAAGAAGAATGGTTTCGAGTGGGTGCAAGGCAGTACATACATGACGATGAATGATGATTTGACTGCACTTGTAAAAACAGTTATGGAGCTTTCTAAAATAGAGTGGTTTAAGAAATCAGTCAGAGATCTAAGAGGATTCAAAGTTGAAAGTTGGTCGAACTTTACTGATTTGGTTAAAAACTCATAGAATAGGCGACTCTCCTCCAATCCGGGATTCGCCTATTTTTTCTTTATACCCCTCTCAACATTTTTTTCCTAAAACCTTGGAAGTTACGAGGGAAAGCCGTATCTTTGCAGAAGAAAAGCTGCACTCGGCAAATTGAAATACACGGCACGTGCCATTGTTCGACAAGCACACGGAGGCAGAGTGTATGGATATATTTGATTGTTGGATTTATATAGTGAAGAATATGAACATGTTTGAACAGATGTCATTCAGCGAGAAGTATCCAGTCTTCCGCAAGTTGGCAGAAATAGGCGACCTCCGCAAGCTCTCCCGAGAGGAACTATAGCTGTATGACGAGGACATCAAGAATATGCGTGATATATATGCCACCAGAAAATTTGATGAGAAGAGAGGAATGGAAAAAGGAATGGAAAAAGGAATGGAAAAAGGAATGGCGAAAGAAAAGATAGCCACAGCTTACCGCCTTTTGTCCATGGGTCTTTCTGAAGCGCAAGTGGCAACGGCCACAGAGCTTCCACTGGAGGAAATTCTGAAAATGAAGGAATAAGAAGAGATTACCAAGCGGCTCTCGAACATATCGGGAGCCGCCTTTTTTGTATGCCTTTACGTTATGCAAATCTATGAAAATCGTATTAAGCCTTCTGCACGTTTTCAAGATTTTTATGATCATATTCTTTAACAGACAATGGGATGGATTTTTGCACTTGCTTGTTGAATGCGCATTCTTTGTCTTCTATGAAAGATGATGCATATATATATAATAATGTGATAACTTGTATCTTTTGGTGTAAAATATTAGGTTTATTTATACTTTGATATATGTCATGTGATTATACGACATTTGTCATCCGGTCGTACGACAAGTGTCGTATAAACGCATGACAAATGTCACGCAATCGCAAGAAAGGCTTCCTTGCATCGTTATAATTGATTCCTTGCATCGTATAAGTTGCGGCATTGTTATCATCCATCTCACCATAGCCAAGCATCGGGACGTAATTTTCACTTCCTCAGTTGGCTATGATTCCTCCTCTCACCAGCCATTTCGCAAAGAAGCTGTCACTAACCAGATAGCCAGTCGGAGTCTTGCTTACCAGCTGCTTATCTACCAATGCCTTTAATGCCGTTTTCACGCTGCTCGTAGCTGGAAGATGGTGGGTGCTGATAAACTGCTGGCTCAACGGCGAAGATACCAGGCTCTCACTAGCTATAGCCAGCAACAGCATCTGCTGGTTCTCCGTAAGCCAGGCACAATAATTCTGATAAGCCATCGCCTGCTCCTCTATCAACTCCTGAATCACCTCATCCACCAACGACTTCGTTATCCCGTAAGAACCATGCTCGTAAATGCCATGCAATATCGCCTGCACATACCAGGTTACACTGCCCGACTGCTGATAGATATAAGAAAAGACGGATTCGTCTATCACCCTATGCTGAGATGACAACAGACGATTGGCAAACTTACGATAAACCGGTTCTTCGATGCAAGGCAAAGACAACACCAGCGAACTCTGGAAGAAAGGACGATTTGCCGACAGGAACATCTCCTGCATCATGTGCTGCTGACTGCCAGAAAACACGAAATATACATTCGGCAAGAACTGGATATAAGAACGAATCATCGCCTCTACCCCATCCTCCGGATAACTTAATATCTGCTGAAACTCATCTATCGCAATATAGCATCGCTTTCCCGATTGCTTCAAATACTCGAAGATTCGCTTCAAACTCTCCCTTCCCTCGCTCGGCTTCAAATCCAAAGAAAAAGTTGGAATACCGGTTAATTCATCGATCGTCAAGGTAGGTCGCCAACTGCTGAAGAATTCCTGTACCTTTCGGAGAGCAGATTGGGAAACCGTATCCAGTTTGCCGATGATTTCAGAAGCCATCAGTTGCACCATCTGCTCCAGGTTCTTGGTGGCAAAGATGTCGAGATAAAAACACTTCACCCCTTCATATTGCTCCTCCATCTGATGGAAGACATGATGTATCAAGCCCGTCTTGCCCATACGGCGAGGAGCAACAAGCGTGATATTACGCTCGTTATACAGCGTAGAAATCATCTTCTCGGTTTCTTTTTGACGGTCGCAGAAATACTCGGCGCCTTTATAACCATATACTACAAAAGGATTGTTCAATGTTGCCATATTATTGCTTTTATCTTATTGTTTTCGTTACACTTACGACCATTGCGCTTTTTACGCAACGCAAATTACGCAATAAAAAACGAGATAGCCAAATGTTTTCTAGTTTTTTAATAATAATTATCTCCTAAAGCCGTATCTGATGCGCAGACAATGAAAGCAAGAATGCAAACGATTGCACAAATAATTTGATTGATTTACTGCTTATTTACGCATACCTATTGGATTTAATCGTAACTTTGCAGCGGGCAAAGGTAAGCCGAACGAATGGCTAAACTACTACCCCATGAACAAAATAAATGAAACAACTAACTCTTGAATTATGAAGAAAATATTCACTACTCTTGCAGCCGTATTGGCAAGCGTAAATATGTTCGCACAGGGTTGGCCAGCCAACCATAGTGGCGTGATGCTCCAGGGATTCTACTGGGATTCCTACTTCGACTCAAAATGGACCAACCTCGAAGCACAGGCTCCTGAACTGAGTAAATATTTCAACCTCGTATGGATTCCGCAGAGCGCCAACTGTGGCGGAGATAAATCAATGGGTTACGACGACTTCTACTGGTTTACCAACTACAACAGCTCTTTCGGAAACGAAAAGGAACTCCGCAGCCTCATCAAAACTTTTAAATCCAACGGCATCGGAACCATCGCCGACGTGGTTATCAACCACCGCAAGAACGTATCCAACTGGGTGGATTTCCCTGTGGAAACCTACAAGGGCGTAACTTACGAGATGAAATCCACAGACATCTGCGCCAACGATGACGGAGGCAAAACCAAGGAATGGGCTGACAAAAACGGCTACAAGCTCAGTAGCAACTATGATACCGGAACAGACTGGGGCGGCATGCGCGACCTCGACCATAACAGCACGAACGTACAGACCATCGTGAAGGCTTATCTCGACATGCTCCTCAACGACTTCGGCTATGCCGGATTCCGCTATGATATGGTAAAGGGATACAGCGGAAAGTTTACTGGCATCTACAACGATGCTGCCAAGCCAACTTATTCCGTAGGAGAATATTGGGATGGAAATGTATCTGTAGTCAAAAACTGGCTCAACGCTACCAAGGTGAATGGGCAGATAACCAGTGCTGCCTTCGACTTCCCTATCCGCTACGTAGTACGCGATGCCATCAAAGGCAACTGGTCAACCGTAAAGACAGATGGTCTGGCTAACGACCCAGCTTACAAGCAGTATGCCATCACCTTCGTAGAGAATCACGATACTGAATACCGCTCAGCCAGCGAACAGCAGGATCCTATCCGCAAGGATACCCTGGCAGCCAATGCCTACATCTTGGCATCCTGCGGAACCCCATGCGTATTCTACAAGCATTGGATTGACTGCAAACAGGATATCAAAGCAATGATCAACGCACGTCAACTGGCAGGCATCACCAACACAAGCAAAACCTCCTTCAATGCCTACCAGGGCGATGGATATAATGGTATCATGACTACAGGCAACAAGGCTACATTGCTTGCCATCATGGGACCTAACGCCAACAAGTTTACTGCACCTATCACATACACAGAAATTCTGAATGGCTACCACTATCGCTATTTTCTAAACAAGAAGTCTAATCTGGCTTGGGTTGATTTGGCTTCTGGAGATTACGAAGGCGTGATGAAGGCAAAGCTCGTGGCAGTAAGCAACGCTGACGATGCACAGTTGGTTTATACCACTGATGGCACAGAGCCAACAGCCAGCAGCAAGAAGGCAAAGAGCGGTCAGGAGATTGAGATTCCTTTCGGAGAGACAACCCTGAAGGTGGGCTTGCTGATAAATGGCGCTGTCAGCGGTATTCTTACCCGTAACTATAAGGTAGAAAAGCCTGCTGCTTTCGACCCATACGATATCACCGTATATGCCAACGCCGACAAGGTGGGCTGGACCAGCGGTATCAACTTCTGGGCATGGTGCGACAGTCCTAAGGAGAACCTGACCGCCACGAATAAATGGCCTGGCGACAAGGTTACCCTGTACAAGGAGATTGAAGGCAAGAAATGGTATTATAAGACTTACAAGATCAAGAGCAAGGACTATAAGGTTTCATTCGTATTCAGTACAGGAACAGGAACTCCACAGACCATAGATTTTACGGATATCAACAAGGATACCTACCTGGAGGTTCTGAATGAGAAGAACAATGAAGGCCACTATAAGATCAAGGATGTAACTGCCGATATGCCATCTACAGGCATCAACAGTCCTATCGCTGACAATACGGCAAGTAAAGACAACGCTTGGTATACCTTGAGCGGCATGAAGATGATAGAAAAGCCTAATCAGGCTGGTATCTATATTCATCAGGGCAAAAAGGTAATTATAAAATAAAGAATCAAACCTGATATTTTAAAGTTACAGCAGAATACAATAAATAGATTTTAGGTTAGGCAAATAATTTTATTAGTTAGTTGGTTTTAGGTTTAAAAGAGGTATTCCCCAAAAGTGTTTTCGGGTAATACCTCTTTTGCTATTGTATTAAGATCTGAGCCATTTCATTCGTAAACTTCATTACTGCTCATTCTACTCTGTCTTTCATCTAAATATTTGGAGTAAAAATAGAAAAATCGTAACTTTGCAAAAGGTTTGAATGGGTCATTCAAGCCGAAAAGAAAAGTGGCATTGAAAATATTCCTCCAAAAGGAGTGAATTTCTCAGATTTAATTTGTATCTTTGCCATGTCATATCAGAATTTTGCTTGTTTATTTTTGCAACACTAAGATAAGTGAATTCTTCGACATGACAAAACCATGGGCAACTTTTTGTTGCTCAGGTACTTAAAAAGTTTAATTTACAATAGTGTTGCGGAATTAAGGACCACCTCTTCTAAACCAATCGGCATAGAGTAAAATCCATTAATACATACAATTAATAAATACAATTATGAAAGCTACAAGAATCATCACAACAGTGTTTATTGCGCTTGCCTCACTTGCAGCCAATGCACAGGAAGGAGCATGGAACGGTGAACTAAACATAATGGGAACTAAGTTGCCTTTAGTATTCAACTTCTCTGGCGACGGCTGCACCATGGATTCGCCTTCGCAAGGTGCTAAAGGAATACCAGCCGAGAAGACTATTAAGGACGATGGTACAATAAAGGTTTCGGTTGCGATGATTGGAGCTACATTTGAAGGAAAGATGGAGAATGGCGAAATTAAAGGTACATACACCCAAAATGGTTTCCCCATACCTCTTACACTAAAGCCCGGCAAACTTGTAGTTAAACGTCCGCAAACTCCGGTTGCTCCGTTCCCATATAAGGAAGAGAACATAAGCTTCACAAATGCAGGATACACTTTCAACGGAACCCTCACCCTACCACAAAACTATTCTAAGGCAACTCCCGTAGTGCTGATGGTGACTGGGAGCGGACAGCAGAACCGTGACGAAGAACTATTTGACCATAAACCCTTTGCCGTAATTGCAGATGCATTAGCCCGTCAAGGCATTGCTTCCTTACGTTATGACGACCGTGGATGGAATGACAAGAATATAGACTTCTACCAATTCACAACAAACGACTTTCTCCAAGATGCCACATCAGCCCTACCTTTATTGCGCAAGCGTTTCAACAAGGTTGGAATACTCGGACATAGCGAGGGCGGCACAATAGCCATGATGCTTGCAGCTGAAGGCAAAGCCGACTTCATTGTGTCGCTCGCTGGCATGGCTATATCTGGTAAAGAAACTCTCGTGATGCAGAACCGCCAAGCTATGTCTGCCATAAATTTGCCTAAGGATATGGTTGATTCCTACTGCGCTACCATTTCAAATATTCTCGACGAGATTGCCAATGGCAAGAAGACAAGTGAGATAACCATCGACGGAGTGCCAGACAACTTAAAGCCTATCCTAAAAAGATCATTAGAGCAAGCCAACTCGCCATACATACGCCATTTCATAACTATAGATGCTGGCAAGCAGTTGTCCAAGATTAAATGCCCAGTGTTAGCACTCAACGGCACAAAAGACACTCAAGTGGACTGCGCCGCCAATACAACTATACTTGAAACTGGACTCTCCAACTGCAAGCACACTATAAAGAAGATTGATGGTGTAAACCATCTGTTCCAGCATTGCTCAACTGGCAGCGTTGTGGAATATCAGCAAATAGAAGAAACTATTGCTCCAGAAGTGCTGGAGACAATAACCAAGTGGATTAACGAACTGTAATAATAATTACAAGTGGGTCGGGCGAAGTGCGCTCGACCCAAACTGTCTATACCTATTAAAAACATTTTTTCTTTTTCATGTAGCAAACCATTCCAACCCTTAGTCTAAAGGGTAAAGAAAAGACCAAATAAGACATAAAGTATGAAAGAAAACGAACAACAATTCACCGACATTGTTCGTCGCAACCGTAGCACCATATATACCGTGTGGCACTGAACTAATGTTGACAGCCACAATAGTCATGAGCATATGGTTATTAATAGAAATAGGCTTTCATCTCATTGCCATAAATGCCGATACTGGCATGTGGTTTGTGTTCTATGGTGGTGGCACAGGAGCCTTCATTGGTGTAGTTGCTGCATGGTGGATATACCGAAAGATGCAAAAGACCAATGACGAAATGATAAAGCAGATTGAGGAAATCAGCAAAGAATAAATAATCCTTTGTTTCATCATCGAAACAACAATATTCAACAGGCGACTCTCCATTCCGGAGTCGCCTATTTTTTTCTTTACCACCCTCGCTATATTTTCCCCAAAAACTTGGAAGTTACGAGGAAAAGTCGCATTTTTGCAGAAGAAAAGCTGCACTTGGCAAATTGAAAGCAAGCTTTCTTTGCGCTCGTTTGCATTTTCTTTGCACCGAATAAGTACAACATTTATATTTTTATGATTATGAGAACAGGCGACAAAGTATTAATATCTCCAGACTTGACACATGCCAAAGACTGGATACAGGGCGAAGTGATTGAAGTTGAGAACAATCCTTTCGTAGGAATTGTCATCTCAGCAAAAACCGCAGATGGAAACATATTCTTTGGATATAAGGACTTATTTGAGCCAGCAAAGGAGGCATAGTATGTACGCATTAGCATTTTATATGGTTATTTCTGATTTACAGAAATACTATGGCGAGCCTTACAACAAAGCTTACTACGAAATAAAAGAACCTTCTATCAAAATAGCTCCCTTGCTTGCCAATTTCTTTGCCAGCATTTGGTCTGCGATTCTATGTTTGTATTCCATATTTCAAATATTTGTTGATTCGCATGCAAAGATACAACTTTTTTTCAATATTTCCTCAGTTGGCTGGATTTTATTTCCTCAGTTGGCCGTATTTCGTTTCCTCTGTTGGCTGAATAATGGCTCAAAGCGGAAATAGGTGAGCCCAAGATACTATGGGTATAAGTCAAAATGTCAGTCATCATGTAGATGTAATTCCACTTTATGCCATGAACAATTTGTGCAAACGTTTGCACAGCTTATTCACTTGGTTTACATCAATTGATGATACAGGCTAATCAAAATTATCGTAACTTTGCCACCGTAATAACAATACAAACCTACGATAAAAATAGATTAACAAGCAAAAGTATATTAACATGAAGAAATTATATTTCACCCCTCCTCGCCACAATGGCACTTACTCTCGGAGCTTGTTCAAGTAGCAACGACCCTGATATTCCAGAGCCAATTCCTACCCCAACTCCAGAGCCAGAACCAGAACAATGACGAAGGTACAGACTTGGGAGCTAAATATAGATGTAAAGAAATCACCAACACTGCATACTTCGAAATCGAAGCAACCAGTGAAAGCAGTAAACATAAAGTAAAGGATGTTACAGCAGAATATAACAAATAGAGTTTAGTTTAGGCATACAATTTTTATTAGTTAGTTGGTTTTGTTTTAGGTTTAAAAGAGGTATTCCCAAAAAGCGTTTTCGGGCAATACCTCTTTTGCTATTTTATAAAGTCAAGATATATTGCCCAAATTGTGGTTCTCGGTTTGGGCACTCGTTGCCCGCCTCGTGATCCCTCGTTGCTCGTCTCTTGTTCACCAGTTCCCCATCACGTGTTCATCGAGGGACCGCTTGAAGGGCATATCTGGAACTGTAGTTTCCTATATTTAGTTGACTATATAGTTCCTTATTCCTATTGTAAGTTGACAATTATTTTCTCTATTCCTAATTCTACTTGTCAATCTTCTATCTTATTCCTAGTTAGTATTTACATACTTCATTATAGTTCCTAATAGAAGTAGACAAAGGACCCACTGTGGTTTCCTATATTTAGTTGACTACATAGTGTAAATTGACGAAAAAGGAATGAAACAAAGAACGTTTCTTGGCATAAAACTTGGTGATTACATAAAAAAAATGTAAATTTGCGGCAGAATTGCAAAAACTTTATATGGAGGATCGCATATGGATAAAATAAGATATATAAATATGTGTATTGTTGAATTCGGACGAAAGTTCGGAATGCCAGCAAGCATGTCTTTCAATTACTTAAAGGAGCATAAGGCTTTGGCATTTCTTGACGAATGTTATGCTGCAGAGCACACACTCTCATTAAATGATGCTCTTGAAGATATACAAACCATTAGCAGAAGATACGGAGGAACTATCTGATGAAACTATACCATGGTACTAATATTGATTTCTCAGAAATAGATTTCAAAAAATGTAAACCCAACAAGGACTTTGGGCGTGGATTCTATCTGACAGACAATATTTTTTCGGAACAGAAAAGGCAATCTCAAAACTGAAAAGATTATGAAACAAAACGACAATAAAATAGAGTTTATTATAAATTGTGATGTCGAAAAAATCGTTTCCCTTCTACAAGAAGACTATGGCATGAATATACTTGATGCTTTCGATACCATTTATAATTCCAAAATTTACAAAAAACTAACAGATACAGAGACTGGATTGTATATTCAAAGTCCGCTCTACATTTACGAATACCTCAAAGAGGAAATTGGTGAGCCCAAGATGGTTATTACTCCTACAACTTAGGCACACCCAATCTTCTCATGCATACTGAATACATACGTTCTATCTCGGGGTGCGCTCTATTTTCAATACCTGATCACAATAATCTACTACGGCAGCGCGATGCGTGATGAAGATAACGGTCTTATCATGCGAAGCCAAGATATTCTGAAGGAGTTGACGCTCGGTTTCCGGATCCAATGCACTCGTAGCCTCATCAAAAAGCATGATGCTGCGATTGCGCAACAGACTTCGGGCTATGGCAATACGCTGTGCCTGTCCTTCACTCAAACCTCCTCCCTGCTCGCTGCAAACCGTATCGAGTCCTTGTGGTAATTCCATCACAAAGTCGGCACAACTCGTATGCAAGGCTGCCTGCATCTCCTCATCAGTTGCATTCAACTTGCCTAATCTCAGATTATCACGGATGGTTCCACTCATCAGGGTATTGCCCTGAGGAACATATACGAAGTTGCAACGGTGGCGAGGCGACAGTTCTCCCTGCTTTTTCGACGAATGATAAATCTCAACTTTTCCATGCTGAGGACGGAGCAAGGCCAAAAGCAGACGGATAAGCGTAGTTTTTCCTGCACCCGTTTCTCCCAAAATAGCCGTACAGCTGCCCGGACGGAAATCAAAACTCAGATGATTGATGATATTCGTCTTGTCCAATGGCTGGTTCTGATACAAGATTTTTTCCTCTGGAGAAGCCTCAGCCAACTTATAACTGTAGCAGACATCCTGCAATCGGATGCCGCAAGGCAAAGGAATCAGGATTGGCTCTCCCTGTTCCTCCAGCGGATTTTCCTCCAGTTCCATCAATCGCTCTGCTGCCGTAAAGACACTCACGAAGGCAGGAACCAACTTGGTAAGGTTTCTTGCCGGAACCTGTATCTTATTGACCAACTGCAGGAAAGCTGTCATGCCTCCGAAGCTCAGACTGCCGGCACTCATACGAATGACCGCCCAAAGGAAAGCCACGAGATAACCTAAGGCAAAACCGAAGTTGACTATCAGATTACTGAACACGCTAAACATCGTACGCTTCACCACGTATCCACGCAATTCCTTCTGTGTATTCTCAAGTTTATCCACCATCGCATCATCCTTCTCCAAGGTCTTGATGAGCATACGATGCTGGATAGTTTCCTGCAGCACACTCTGCACCTTACTGTCTGAATCACGCACCTGGCGGGTCAGTTGGCGCATCTTTCCCACATAGATTTTGGAGAAAGCCAAGAAAATCGGAATCATGATGACGATAACGATAGAGAGCACCTTGTCCATCGAGAAAAGATAGAAGAAGGCACCGAGAAACATCGCTAATACGCTCAGCGTATTCGGGATGGTCTCCGTCAGGAAATTCACCACATTGCTCACGTCCGTCTCCAGTCGGTTGAGCACATCTCCCGAATGCATCTTCTCCCTACCGTGCCATTCAGAACGGAGGATACGATCGAGCATGCGCTGCTGCATACGGTTTTGCGCCTTGATGCCCAAGAGATTACGAATCCAGACGGAAGAAACATTCAGGGCGAAGTCGGCAAGAATCAGGAAGCCCATGAGAGCAACAGCCCAATAGATATCGCCTTCCACCACATGAGAAGCAACATCTATGGCACGCTTAACCGCCCAAACCTGTGCCAGACTCACTCCCACCGAGAGCAAACCCACAGAAGCATTGAGGACAGCCTGCAACTGGTTGCCCCGCCATGCCTGCCAAAGCCAAATCAGCAAGGTCTTGGCATCATACTTAAACTTTGGAACCTTGAATATCTTCATCCATCTAAGCATTTGAATTCTTCACTCTTCGTTCTTCACTCTTCACTTAAATTCTTCACTCTTCGTTCTTCACTCTTCACTTAAATTCTTCACTCTTCGTTCTTCCCTCTTCACTTAAATTCATCTTTCCCTCTGGTCAGCGCCCCACATCAGTTTCTCTCTCAGCGTAGAGAAATAACGCTGGTTGCGCTGCTTCACGATTTTGATAGAATGCGCAGCCTTGCGGATGACGAGACTGGTTTCCTCCGTCATGCGCTCACTTCTACCATCGATAGCCACGAGATAATTATGACTGCGACTCTCAATGTCCAGTTGAATTTCAGCCGTATCATTGATTACGATAGGACGGATATTGAGACTGTGCGGAGCAACAGGAGTGAGGCAGAGACTTCCACTCTGCGGGATGATGATAGGTCCGCCATTGGAGAGATTATAGGCAGTAGAACCCGTAGGCGTGGTAACGATCAGACCATCCGCCTGATAGGTAACCAAGAATTCCCCATCCACATGAGTACGGATGGAAATCATGGAAGCATCATCACGCTTCAAAACGGCAATATCATTGAGGGCAAAAGGATTGCCAGCCAATATGCCACCCCTCGCCTCTACCTGAATGACCGCATGTTCCTCTATCTGGCATTCCCCGGCATAGAGGCTATCCAGTGCAGTCTCTATTTCGCTTGGCAACACATCAGCCAGGAATCCCAATCGTCCCATGTTGATACCGATGATAGGAGTCCCCTTCGCCCCCACCTTACTGGCAGCCTTGAGGAAGGTTCCGTCGCCGCCCATGGAGATGACGTAATCCACATCGAAGTTGTAATCCTCGAAGACACCCGCCACCTTCACATCCAGATGGAGGTCGCGCACGAGAAAATCGTAATAAGCATTTTCCACATAGATCTCAGCCTTCTTCTTTTCCAGAAAAGCCAGGATAGTTTCGATGGAAACCGACTTCTTAGCCTGGTATTCATTGCCAAATATTGCAAATTTCAAATGTTGTTCTGCCATTTGTTTTGTCATTTCAATTATTATTGTTACTTTTGCAAAGGTAATAATATAAATCGAATTATTCAACAAAAAAGATAAAATTATGGCAAAGGTATATGAATTTCTTGCCAATGGCTTCGAGGAAATCGAAGGTTTGGCTCCTGTTGACATCCTCCGCAGAGGGGGTGTAGATATCAAGACGGTCAGCGTTACCGGTAGTGAATTTGTGGAAACTTCCCACGGAGTTACCATCAAGGCCGACCTCCGTTTCGAGGATGTTGAGAGTTTTGAAGATGCCGATATGCTGATGATTCCTGGTGGAATGCCGGGCAGCACCAACCTCAATGAGCATGAGGGAGTACGCCGGGCACTCATCGCCCAGCACAAGGCAGGCAAACGTGTAGGTGCCATCTGCGCAGCGCCTATGGTATTGGCCAGCACAGGCATCCTCGACGGCAAGAAAGCTACCTGCTATCCTGGTTTCGAACAGTATTTCGATGCCAGCACAGAATATACAGGTACCCTCTTCCAGGAAGATGGCAATGTGATTACAGGTGAAGGTCCTGCAGCCACCCTCCCTTATGCCTACCAGATATTGAGTTATTTCGTGAGCAAGGAAACCGTGGCTGCCCTGCAGGACGGAATGATGTATGAGCATCTCATGAAGAGCAAGTAAAAAGAAAAATATGGATTACGTAATTATAGTAGCCGGGGGCAAAGGTCTCCGCATGGGAAGTGAGATTCCCAAGCAGTTCTTACCTGTAGCAGGCAAGCCTATCCTGATGCGCACCATCGAGCGCTTTCATGAATACGATGAGCATCTGAATATCATCTTGGTATTGCCGGAAAGCCAGCAGGAATACTGGCACCAGCTTTGCGAGGAGCATCATTTCGATATCAAACATCAGATTGCCAATGGTGGCGACACCCGCTTCCAGTCTTCGAAAAACGGACTTGCACTCATCCCCGACGGTGAGGATGGTGTAGTGGGAATCCATGATGGTGTGCGCCCATTCGTCTCTACCGACGTCATCAGCGAATGCTACGAGACGGCACGCGAGGAATATGCAGCCATCCCTGTCTATGCGGTGACAGAAACCCTGAGATATATTGACAAGCGTGGCGGTGGCAAGAATGTGCTCCGTGATGATTATCGCATCGTGCAGACTCCACAGACCTTTGACATCAGTTTGGCAAAACAGGCCTTCAACCAGGGTTACAAGGAACAGTTTACCGACGATGCATCCGTTGTAGAAAGTCTTGGCTGTCAGGTAGCGATGGTGGATGGAAATCGAGAGAACATCAAGATTACCACCCCATTCGACATCAAGATTGCCGAAGCATTGTTATCAGAATAAGAACAAGAGAATTCTTCTCTCTTCTCTCTTCACTCTTCACTTAAAAATATGAGTAGTATTTTAGACCAAGACATCATGTTCCTGCCTGGCGTAGGACCCAAAAAGAAAGAGATACTGAGCAAGGAGCTCGGTATCAACTCCTATGGTGACTTGCTGGAATACTACCCTTATAAATATGTAGATCGTTCGAGGATTTTCCACATCAGCGAACTCACCCCCGACATGCCTTATGTCCAGATCAAAGGCCGAATACTAAGTTACGAGGAGTTTGATACTGGCAAACGTAACAAGCGTCTTGTTGCCCATTTCTCCGATGGCTTCGGCGTGGTCGATTTAGTCTGGTTCCGCAGTTCCCAGTACATTCTCAAGACCTATCATGTCGGTACCGAATACATCGTCTTCGGCAAACCAGCCCTCTTTGGCGGCCGCTATCAGTTTGCCCATCCCGACATGGATGATGCCAGCAACCTGCAGATTTCAGAAATGGGAATGCAACCTTTCTATAATACCACCGAAAAGATGAAGAAGTACGGATTCTCCTCCCGCACCCTTGAGAAGCTCACCAAGACCTTGGTAGGACTGCTTCCTCAATTGCCCGAGACATTACCCGACTCCATCACCTCCCGCCTGCATCTGATTTCCCGCGATGAAGCCTTCCGCTTCATCCACTATCCGCATACCCATCAGGAGATGCAGAAAGCACAGGTGCGACTCAAGTTTGAGGAACTCTTCTATGTGCAACTTAATATATTAAGGTACGCGAGCGACCAGCGGCGCAAATACCGTGGCTACATCTTCAACCGCATCGGCGACATCTTCCATGATTTCTATGCCCACCATCTTCCTTTCGAACTCACGGGCGCACAGAAACGGGTGATGCATGAAATCCGTGCCGACATGTGCAGCGGCCGACAGATGAACCGGTTGCTGCAGGGCGACGTGGGTTCTGGTAAAACCCTCGTGGCGCTGATGACCATGCTCATCGCCCTCGACAATGGTTATCAGGCCTGTCTGATGGCTCCTACCGAAATTCTTGCCGAACAGCACTTGCAGACCATCCGTGAATTTCTCAAGGGGATGGACATCCGGGTGGAACTGCTCACGGGTATGGTGAAGGGAAAGAAGCGCAAGGAAGTGCTCGATGCTCTGATACGTGGAGATGTCCAGATATTGGTGGGCACACATGCCATCCTTGAAGACCCCGTGATGTTCGCCCATCTCGGCGTAGCAGTCATCGACGAGCAACATCGCTTCGGAGTTGCCCAGCGTGCCCGCCTATGGGCAAAGAGCGAGAATCCGCCTCATGTATTGGTGATGACCGCCACGCCTATCCCGAGAACCTTGGCGATGACCACCTATGGCGATCTCGACGTGAGTGTGATAGACGAACTTCCGCCAGGTAGAAAACCCATCCAGACTTTGCATAAGTTTGACAACCAGTTGACCAGCCTCTACCAGAGCATCCGCCGTCAGATCAATATGGGCAGACAGGTTTATATCGTCTTCCCGCTGATCAAGGAGAGCGAAAAGAGCGACCTCAAGAACTTAGAGGAAGGATTTGAAACGCTGAAGGAAGCCTTCCCGGAGTTCCGCCTCAGCAAGGTACACGGACAGATGAAACCGGCAGAGAAGGAAGAAGAAATGGAGCATTTCGTGAAGGGCGAGACGCAGATATTGGTAGCCACCACCGTGATAGAAGTGGGTGTGAATGTGCCCAATGCCTCCGTGATGGTTATCCTCGATGCACAGCGCTTCGGACTTGCCCAACTCCACCAGCTCAGAGGCAGAGTGGGACGAGGTTGCGACCAGAGTTACTGCATCCTCGTCACCAGCTATAAGTTGTCGGAGGAAACCCGCAAACGCATTGATATCATGTGTGATACGAACGATGGATTCCGCATCGCCGAAGCCGATCTCAAGTTCAGAGGACCGGGCGATTTGGAAGGAACCCAACAGAGCGGAATGGCTTTCGACCTGAAGATAGCCAATATTGCAAGAGACGGACAGATTGTACAGTTGGCACGCACAGAAGCACAGACTATCATCGATGCCGACCCACATTGCAACCTGCCTCAGAATGCCCTGCTCTGGAACCGACTGAAAGAAATGAAGAAAACCCATATCAATTGGGCTGCAATCAGTTAGGGAAACCATGACCGGGATTAAAAAAGAGGATTAAAAACTGAACTTTCGCATATCAGGAAGTTAAAGGAGTTAAGACGTATGTCTTGCTGCTTAAAAAACTACGCCAAAAAGACTGTTGTCTTAACTCCTCAGCGACCGTAGGGAGCGATAACTCCTTTAACTTCATTAACTTCTGAACTTGCGAAACTTGAATTAAAAAGAGAATAACTGAGAAAGAAATCAGAGATAAAAAGGAATCAAGAGATGAAGGAGAAAAACAATATAGAAGAAGGCTTCCTTTTTGATGCAGAAGAAATCGGAAAGCAGGAAACGGACACACAGACATCAGAAGGCACAGAGTCCACAGATGCCCCTCGCCGTAGAGGAAGAAAGCGCTCCATGGTGACGGAAGACAGACCGCCCCTCACGCCAGAACAGATGAGAGAACTTCTGGAAGGCATCACGGAGATAGAGACAGCTACAGGCATCCGATACATCCGTATCCACCTCACAGCCAAGATGTTGATAGGCATCCGGGAAAGTTCCGGCAAGGAGTTCACCATCAATCTCGATGAACTGTATCAGGCCTATCAGAAATGCCTCCGCTTTACAAGTCCGGAAGTCAAGCGAATCATCTTTATGGGTCACTCTCCAGCCGTCACCCTGCTGCGAATGCTGAAAGAAAAAGCACAGAATTTATCGTGAAAAAACGATAAAGGCTTCATGAGGGAATGAAACAGGCTTCATGAGGAAACGAAACAGGCTTCATGAGGAAACGAAAGTAATTTCAATAGAAAATGCAAATACTTTCGTACGAAACCTGCATAATTTTGCAAAAACGAAATACTGCAAAATTGATTTAAATCAAAAAGCGCTTCTTCTTAAGAAAAGTTAAACATCAACTTTTCGCGTTAAATATCCCCTTATTCGTGTTAATGGCCTTGGCAGACTGGAATATTTTTCATATATTTGCAAAGTCTATTTAACAAAGTCACACACATAAGGGGTTTTTACTTAGGTGTTTTGTAGTGGAATTTCATTTATGATTTCATTTCAATGGTGACAAACCTAAAAAGAATATTAATTAAAAAGTATGAGTTTAAAAAAGAAAATAAAGAAGATTTCCGTAGTGGCATTGTTGGCGCTAACAACCGTGCCGTCATTTGGTCAAGACTTGCTTGCCCGTCAAGCACCAGTTGACCATCGCATGAAGTCGATAGACACATTAGCAGTATCTCATTATCGAATGATGGAAGATAGAGAGAATCCTTCAGCAGAGTTGTATCAGGATTTCTCCAACAAGTATGCTCACCGCCGGACTGCGCTTCCTGAGCACTTCCGTATCGACCTCCGTCATTTCTGCATGCCAACTCCAAGTCGCGTTGTCACAAGTAACTTCGGTTACCGTGCAAGCTTTGGCCGCCAACATAAAGGTATGGACATCAAGGTTTATATTGGCGACACAATCCGCGCTGCCTTCTCAGGCAAAGTTCGCATCGTAAGATATGAAGGTGGTGGTTATGGTAAGTACATCGTAATCCGTCACAATAATGGTTTGGAGACCATCTACGGTCACCTCTCTAAGCAGCTCGTTTCTGAGAACGAGGAGGTAAGAGCAGGCGATGTGATTGGTTTGGGAGGTAATACAGGTCGTAGTACCGGTTCTCACCTTCACTTCGAGACTCGTCTTTGCGGTGTAGCCCTCAACCCTGCGTTGATGTTCGATTTCCGCAATCAGGACGTTACAGGCGATTTCTACGATTTCCGTCGCGACTCTTACGAGCGTGAGTCTGCAGATGCCAATGCAGCTCGTGGCAAGATTGGTAATGGTGGTTACACCCGTGAGCAGGTTAATGGTGGCGAAGTGGGCAGATACAATGCCAACGCTGGTGGCGAGAAGCTTTACCACAAGGTTAAGTATGGTGAGACTCTGAATTCCATTGCCGAGAAGCGTGGTGTAACAGTAGATCAGATTTGCCGCCTCAACGGTTACAAGAAGGATAAGAAGCTGACTCCAGGCCAGATTATCCGCTACTCTTAATCTTAGGGCTTTTACACCAATACTTTTTCAATAACAACCATAAAGCAGGAATCTCTGGGAGGAGGTTCCTGCTTTTTTCGTTATATAATCATTTCAGGAGAAGCTAACGTTAATGTAATTAAAAAACAAAGAGAAAGGGTTGTATTTTCAACAGAAAATATTACCTTTGCAATATTGATATGCATAGCTCGCTTTCTTGTGAAAGAATCAGCGAGCATCACAATGTGCTCATTTACGAATACATTGTGTGCCATAACCGGGGATTCTAAAAAGGGTTACAACATAGGTATCCCCGGTATTATACATTGAATAGGAAAGCCCCCGACTGTGAAGTTGGAGGTTTTCGCATTTTATGACCATTACTCCAGAATCTCCAAACGATTTTGGTTTTTAAAAAGAAGAATCCCCAAATCTTTTTGGCTAAATACCAGAAGAATCCCCAAATCTTTTTAGTTAAAAAGCAGAAGAATCCCCAAATCTTTTTGGCTAAATACCAGAAGAATCCCCAAATCTTTATACCGAAATAGCGGAAAATGCTACAAAAACGGAAATTTGAAAAGCGAAACGAGAAAAGCCCTTCACCCTTCACCCTATCAGCATAAACATCTAATAAACAAGTACTTACAAGCACAATAACTTAAAATCACCCTTCACCACCCTTCATCTCAATCTAAAAGACGCATTTAGCCTAAAAACCTACTATGAAGGCTGAAATTGGTCGTCTATTAAGGTAAGCTCTGGTCTTAATAGACGACTGTATAGACTCATAAGATGAAGCTAAACCAGAAATAATATGTATATATTTTTCATAACCAACTAAATTTCAAATCTAACGAATAACCAGTCAATCGTAGCTAATAAAGGGCTTAAAACGGCAAAAAAGATGAAGGACGGTGAAGGGTGGTGAAGGGTTGAATTTTACCTTTCATCCTCAAATCCTCTGTGTTTATCAGCATTCCGGGCGAAAAGATGAAGGGTGAAGGGTAAAATCGTATTTCGATTTTAATTTTTCTCTACTATAAAGATTTTTCCGAACATCTACCACCGCTATTTTTATATAAAAACCAATACCAACATTTTCTATAATAAGGAAATCAGAGAACAAAACGCCAAGCAGATATTCTTGTCTCGCTAAAGTCGAAAAGTGCCTAAGGAAGGGCTCTATTGTGCCAAGGTAAGGGCACTTTTGCGCCCGGGCAAGAGCACTTTTGTGCCCCCGAAAAACGACAAAGGAGCCCAAGTAAGACACGCCCCGTAAACCCGAAACACAGATTCCTATCTATCGGAGATACGAGACGTAAACAAGTCATTTGTACTAAGGAAACAAGCGATATAGATTTCTTGAAATCTTACTGATTGCTTGCAAGTGACTGAATATCAGTACGCTTGTAACTTGACATGAGAAACAAACGAGAAACAAGAAAACCACTAAACCACAATCTGAAAGCATAACTAAACATAAATTAACATGGAAACGAACGGCAATTTTCCGATTTTGGGATTTTGTATGAATTGAAGTTGAGAAAAAAGAAGGGAAAATTATGTGAAAACTTTAAAAATTGAGAGATTGAAACAGACCCTTTAAGGTATTTGCTTAATTGGATTTTTTATGAATTAGAGCCACAATATGATTTTGTAAAAGGTAACTATCGATTTTCTCATGGAAATTTATTACTTTTGCACCAAAATTAAAACATTTGATTCAATATGGCTAATCTCAACAGACTAAAAGTTGTGCTTGTGGAATGTGGCAAGACTGGCAAATGGCTTGCAGAACAATTGGGTAAATCAAATTGTACTGTCAGTAAATGGTGTAGTAATACTATTCAGCCAGACTTGATTACTTTGAACAAAATTGCAAAAATATTGGATGTTGACGTAAGAAGTTTGCTCAACAATACAAAAGAAGAGGATTGAACCCCTAATTTGTAATAGGGCTACTGCTAATTATTTCACTTTATCTTAAAGAATAATGTCAAATTATACATTTACACAGCTATTTCGTAAGGGGCAGGAGTCTCTCAACCAATGGCAGCCTCAGGCGAAAAGAACTTCTGAGGCAGCTTTTGATGTAATTGACTTTTTCTGTTGCGGTGGTGGAATGTCTTTAGGATTTGCCTCTTTGCAGGAGTACTTCCGAATCATAGGTGGTGTGGATATCAATAGTACTTCATTAAAGACGTATGAGTTGAATTATGGAACTCCAGTAATGAACGCTGACATTACAACCATATCACCAAATTCAAATGTGGTTCAACAAACCTTCAAGATAAATAAAAAACGTCCTTTAGTAGTAATTGGATGCGCTCCATGTCAAGGCTTTTCCGCTCATCGCAAAAAGGATAGCGATAAGCCGGAAGACAAAAGAAACACTTTAATTGGTTACTTCTCTGACATTGCTGTAAATCTTAATCCTGATTTTGTGGTTATGGAGAATGTGCCAGAGATTCTTACTGGCAAATACAAGAAGCATTACGAGGAAGCTAAAAACGTGTTCATCCAGAACGGCTATTATGTGGTCCAACGGGTTTATAACGCTGCAGGATTTGGTGTTCCTCAAGCAAGAATTAGGGCTATAATTGTTGCTTCAAAAGATAAGAATTTTGTGCTGCCTGACGAAATGCTTTCCGTAGAGGAATACAAGACAGTACGTGATGCTATTGCCGATTTACCACATGTGGATGCAAGACACCAAACTCAAATGGCAGACAGATACCATCGTTGTTCGACTCATAAACAAAGTACAATTGATGTAATAGCACAAGTACCACACGATGGAGGAAGTCGCCCCAAAGGGATTGGTCCTAAATGCTTGGACAAAGTTAATGGCTTCAGCGATGTTTACGGACGATTAAGATGGGATAAACCCTCTATTACTATCACACAATATGCCAGAAACCCGGCTAGTGGCAGATACTCTCATCCAGAACAGAACAGAGGATTGACCATACGTGAAGTCGCTCGCTTGCAGAGTTTTCCTGATGGTTATCTTTGGAATGGTAGTTTGGGAGACGCCTTTAAGCAAATCGGTGAAGCCGTTCCCCCTCTACTTGCATTGGCAATCGCCACACAAATAGCATTAACAATTAAAACGCAAGAGAACAATGAATAAAACATATAAATGTATAGATTGCTTCTGCGGGGCAGGTGGTTTGTGCCTTGGTCTAATTCAGGCAGGTTTTGATATTCTCTATAGTTTTGACATTGAGGCAAAAGCGATAGCTACCATAAATGCGAACCCTAAGTATTTTAAAAATCATAAAGCTGAAACGCGTGATATTTATGATGTGAAAACAGCAGAGTTGTTGAAATCGCTAAATTTCAAATCTGGCGAACTTGATTTGTTGGCTGGCGGTCCTCCGTGCCAAGGCTTTTCTGTCCAAAGAATCGGAGCAGACCTTGACGAGCGTAATCATCTTGTTGAGGAGTATATTAGCAAGGTTATTGCTATTCGACCAAAGCTGTTCATACTAGAGAATGTTCCTGGTATCGAAGGCAAAAGAGGTAAAAACATCTTACATAGTGCCCTGGCAAAGGTTGAGGAATGCGGCTATTTCATCCACGAAAAGATACTCGATGCACAAGATTATGGCGTTCCTCAGCGCAGGAGAAGGGTTGTAATAGTTGGCGAGAGGAAGGATCATAAAATTCCACTCTTTGAATATCCAAAGCCACAAGAACATAAAATCACGGTAAGAGAAGCAATTGCATATCTTCCAGAACCGCCTGAAGACGGAAGCGATCATCCGCACATTTCCTTGCATCGTAGAGATAGGTTATCTGCAAAAAATATTGCGCGATTGCAGGCACTTAAACCTGGGCAAGGTCGCGATTTCCTTCCTCCAGAACTACTTGCAGATTGTCATAAGGTAAGTTCTAAATTAATTGGGCATAGAAATGTATATGGCAGAATGTCGTGGGATGATGTCGCGCCTACTATAACCGCACGATTTGACAGTTTCACACGTGGAATGTTTGGACACCCAGAGCAAAACCGAAGCATTTCACTACGCGAGGGAGCTTTACTGCAAACTTTCCCCGAAGATTTTGTTTTTGTGGGAAATAAAGTTGAAGTAGCACGCCAAATAGGCAACGCTGTTCCTGTAGCTATGGCTATGGCAGTAGGATTACAAATAAAAAAATGTCTTGACAAATGGAACAATTGAATAAAATACTAGCAGAATATGTAAAGCGACTTGGCAATGACTACGAAACAGCTATTGCCACAGGTAATGCTACACCGGAGCTTTCGTTTCGTCCTGCATTAGATGATTTTCTCGTGCAGATGTCTGGATTCATAGATCGTAAGATTGATAGAATCTTTGAGCCTCGTCAGCAAGGAAAATATGGTCGTCCTGATTGGTTGTTCTGCAATAAGGACACAATGGGAATCTATGGTTATGTAGAAGCAAAGAGCTTCAATCCAAATGTAGTTCTTAATCCTGTCGATTATGAAAGACAGGTAAAGCGTTATCTATATTTGGGCAATCCGGTGATTCTTACTGATGGAATCGACTTCATTGTCTATTTCCCAAATAAGACATCATCTCTTATATCTGTCTGTAAAAAGCCTATCAATTGGAATGCGCCAGAATTAAATTTGGACATATTCCCTATGTTCAAGATTTTTTTCAAAAAGGAAGGGTTCAGAACTATTAGTGAGAAACAACTTGTTGCCGAATTGTCTAAACGTGCTAAGCACCTTTGTGAGGATTTAGAAGAAATCCTCGACATTAATGAAGATGAGGCAGAAAATGAAACAGAAAGAAAAACAATCATTTCGTTGAAGCATTTGTGGGATGTAGCCGCTAAGAGTCATGACAAGTCGCTTGCTGATAATCATACATTTGCAGGATTTGTTGCACAAATACTTGCATTTGGCTTACTTTATGCTCATCGTTATGTAAACGAAAAGGACATCACACCAGCCGATAAGTACCAAAAGTTACAGGTCTTTTGGAATTCACCTTCATTTAAGACACAAGCTTTACGTCTACAACCTTTCAAAACACTTGTAAATGCACTTGCAGATGAACTTAATTCCCCATTCAGCAAAATAGGTATTTGGTATGATAATACTAGACGCATGCTTTCTTGCATTCGCTTGTCGGAGCATCAGATTACCACTCCTAATTTTCATGAACTCTATGAGTCATTTCTTGCTGCTTACGATGGCAAGACAAGAAATGACTTTGGGGCATGGTATACCCCTATGCCATTGGCAGAGTACGCAGCAAAGTTTGTTGATGCAATCCTGCCGTCTGTATTGCCAGGAGAAAATGTACGTGATAAAGCCATCAAGGTTGTTGATCCTTGCTGTGGTACTGGCACATTTATCGAAGCTGTTCTCAACAAGATGACCCTTCTTGAAGGCTCTAAGATTATTGGATTTGAGATTTTACCTGTTCCATATGCTTTAGCCAACTATCGTATTTCAATGTTAGACGTTACCGACAATACTGATATAGTAGTTGTTCTTACAAATACGTTGAGCGATTCTACTTTCAAACAAACACATATAGAAGGAGGAGCAAGCGATGTCGTTTCCACCTTTTTTTTGAATGAACAACGAAGAGCCAAGAAACTCTCAGAACCACCGTTGACTATCATAATTGGTAATCCACCTTGTTCTGATTCTGTTGACATCAACAACGAGGGAAAGATTATTGCAAAACTTATGAACGATTTCCGTCCGAAAGTTCGTAAGGGGCGCTCAAACAAACAGAAGCAATTGGCAAACGAAATGACTAAGTTTCTGCGTTGGTGTCTGTTTAAGGCAGAGAAGAGTCGTCCTTCCATCTTCGCACTTGTTCTTCCATCCACGTTTGCGCAAAATGAATCATTTGTAAACGCCCGAAAGTATTTGGTAGAACATGTTAGCGAAATGTGGGTATTAGATTTTGATGTTGATAATCGAGAAGGTCATAATGCAGAAAACCTATTCAATACGCTTCAAGGAAGATTGTTGCTTGTTGGTACACTGAGAGAACTGGATTTATCAATTCCTCATATTCACTACAAATGTATTTATCCACTCAGCAAACGTGAAAAGATTGAATTCTTTAATGCAGATGTCGATTTGGCAGATTGGGAAGAGGTTAAAATAGGCAAGAGATACCTTTTCAAGCCTACATTAGATGTTAATGAAGAGTTATATTCTAAGTTCTGGCATTTGAAGTCAGAATATGAACCTGCCATCTTTGACCGTGATTGCTCTGGATTAAAACTTGCACCTACACATCTGCTTGTGCATTTTTCTAAGGGTACATTGAAAAGACGTAGCCGTTACATTGCTGACGAAAACAATACATACGAGCAAATTAAAGATTGTTGGTACAAAGGTCAAATGAAACCACCTGCACAGAAGAAACTTACGCATGAGGTTAAAAAAGCCCTTGCGAATAGTGATATGAGGATTGTTGATTATTCCTTTCGACCGTTCCTTACTGCAAGTTTAATATTAGATAATCCTTTAATGGATGCTTTGAGGAATACGCCAGGAGGGGGGATGCGTGAACGTCCAGAGGTGCAAGCCGCCTACAGCGATGACGAAGTTTTTGGTTTCGCAGTTGCTCCAGCACCTGCAGATATAAGTCCTGTAATCAAGAAATTCTCATCTTTCTGTTGGTATATTCCTGATAATGATCTCGCCACACGCGGGAATGCTCACATCTTCTGCAATCGTTTCCCTGAATACAAAACTGGAGGAAAAGAATGGGAAGGCAAGTCCGTTACTAATATTAATAAGAAATTGCTTCAACAGCTCGTTGCAACATTTGGGAAATCAGTTAGTCAATTGACAGATGAAATTGTTTACTATTCCTATGCATCTTTGAATTCCAACTTCTATATGAAGGCATTTGAGGGTAAGTTGCATACTGTTGCTGGGGAATGGGCATCTATTCCAATAACTTCTGACAAATCATTGTTTGAGTCAATGGTGAAAGTCGGAAAGAATATGGCAAATATAGAACACAAAGATTACAAAGCTAAAAATTCTACATTGGCTACTGTGTTGGGTAATATTGCATTTAACAATTATCAGGAGTTTAAACTGTCAGATCATCAGATATCAGATGGCAAAATCATCCTTTTGGACGAACGGGAATCGGCAATTGTTTCCATTGATGTTTCTAATACCATCTTGCAATTTGAAGCCTCTGGTTACAACATCATAGAGCAATGGCTCAAGTATCATCGTTATGCCTATTACCGTAAAGCATGCTCGAACGATGACATACATGATCTGTTCAATTTAATTGGAAGAATTGCAGAATATCAGACTGAAGCAGCAATAAGTGATGGTATTATGAAAATGATTCTCAATGGAGATTTAATAAATCCAATAAAATAGGACATCTGCATACTTTTAGTAGCAGGAAAAGTAGGTTTTTAGATAATCCTCAAATCCGCAACCTATTGGGTTTCGTGGGATTTTGCTTGTAAAACGACAAAAATTTATTTTATTGTACATATTCCTTGCATAACAGAAACGTCGTAAACACAAAATCCCCTTACCCCATAAAGCGACTTGAGGTAATACGCTGGTTTAACCCAAAAAGCATGGTCTTTAACCAAAGTCTGTCTTGAACAGGTTGGCATAAGCATTGTTGTCTGAGTAAATATTCAATACATGCCTACGTGATGTCTTAATCCATTTCGCAGGAACAGAGATGAACTTGAACACAAAGGTCTTGATTCTGCTGGTGGCACGCA
>OMDB01000015.1_pt1 | contig 112179 bp, 80 predicted proteins | sample 1645161 | NCBI WGS metagenome assembly OMDB01 (sample SAMEA103958135, study PRJEB25191) | human gut metagenome
GGAAAAAGATGCAGTTTTTATTTAGTAGAGTTTGTATCTCCCTTCTCTACCCCGCGAGACGAGGCTGCTGAAAATTAGCCCGACGCGAGACGCGTCGCCCCCATTAGTGCTTGAGTTTGATGCTTGAGTTTGTTCGCGTTTATACGTTTTACCGAACCACAATAATAAAAAGACAAAGTGCAGACAAAATGCTTTGAAAAGATGTAGTGTGCTGTATGCACTCCCATCTTCCATTGCATTTTGTCTGCACTCGTTTACACCGTGCCGTTGGTAACGGCTATACAAATAACCGCCGCATCAAAAGTGTACAACCAATTCGGCCACCACCTTGTCACGCTCTGAGGTCTTTGCCAACGAGATGTCATCATAGAAATACTTCTCGTAGTTCAGTCTGATGTCAGCATTCATCTTCTTGGCCATGCTCAAGGTGATGCCGCCAGTCACGCGGTGACGTTGCGCATCAGTCAGCTTGAGTTTACCCTCATCAGTCAGTGTGCCGTCTGAGTGGTTGTCCATCATGTCGTAGCGACAGAGGAAACTCATCTTGCGGAACACCTTTGGCAACGGCTGGTCGTAGCACACAAAGGCATCGAAAGCGTTCACATCGTTAAAAGCCTTATGCTCATAATGCTTGCGCAGATATTCAGCCTCGAACGTGAAACGCCCGCTTTGCAGCGTGGCACCGCCATCGTACAAATACGTCTTGATGCCGTTAGGTGATATCTTTTGCACTGAGGCTTGCAGCGTCAAGCCGAACGGCAAGGTATACTGTGCCTTGGCCGAGAAGTTGAACTCCTTTGTCCAATAATTCTTTTGGTTGGTCATCCCCGAGCCGTTAAAGACTCCAGCCTCAACAACCAATGGCACATTGGGCAACGTGTAACCCACATATAAGCCCACATCGCGCACATTGCCCACTTGTTTGGCTATGAAAGAGCGGTTGGCAAAATACTGTTTGTGCGGCGAGCGGTGCGCATCAATGCTGAAGGGCACACGCATCTGTCCGATGCGCAAGTCGAGCCCCCGGCAAGGCAACACGCCGGCATAAGCATCGAGCATCTTGATTTGCCCCTCATCGGAGAGGTCAATCTCAGCCTTGTAATCAACCATTGGGGTAATGAAGCCGTCCAGGGCCACACGTGCGGTGCGCACCTCAAAGCGGCTTTCCTTTTCATTGGTTTGATATTCCACCTTGCCGCGTATCGTTCCGCTCACGTGCGGCAGCCACGATTTGCTGCCCACTTTGGTTGAGTCTGTTTGAGCCGCCATGCCCACTGTCATGACACAGGCTGCGGCCAGGAGTTGTAAGCGTTTCATATACGTTATGCCTTGATATTTGTCATTTCGCGATAAGCTTTGCTACTCTCAATCATTTGTCGAAGTTCGACCATGATTTGCTGCATTTCCTGTCCAAGGTGTAACATGAGCGTGAGCGAGTTAAGATTGCAGTCTGCGGTCTGCATGGCCACACCCACATATTCGTTGTAAGCACAAGCCTCTGCCTCGAGTTTATTGCACTGCTGCACAAGGGCATCGTTGTCACCGCCACGCTGGTTGCGCAGGTTGTCGGCCACTACGAGCATCAAGTTGGTCACCTCGTTGCGTAGTTTGCAAAAACGCTCTGCCATGGTGGCATCAACCGGACTGAAGTTGTTGTCAACATGCTCGTGTGCCGGTTCGGCTATACGTATTATGCCATAAAGCATCTGGCGCAGCGAGTTGTGAATGAGGTGGAAATTGGTGCTCAGGCGCACAGCCGACACAGGCGGCTCCACACGGCGCAAGCAGATGGTTTCGCGACGGCGCAGGCTCTTCAGTTCGCGCTTGATCTTGACCAGGCCGCGCAATGCTGTGCGCATGGGGCGCAACTGCTCGGCAAAGAGTCCGTCGGTTGATGTGGTGAGTGCCTCGGCATACTTGTGCAGCATGTCGGCAGTGCTCATTCCAATATGGCGCGAAAGCATGGGCACAATGGCTGAATGGTCGGTGGTGCTGATCATTTGTTGGAAGAGCACATCGCCCTCGGTCACCTCCTCTTGCTTGCGGGCAAAACGCTGCTGGCTGTGAATAATGCTGTAAATGCCGGCTACTACAATAATGACTACTGCCACCACACCGCCAAAGTTCATGGCCATGGCCACAAGGAAACAAGCGGTGAATGCCACACCTGCGGTGATGAACCAGCCACCAATAACGGTGAGCACACCTGTAATGCGGAACACGGCTGTTTCACGTCCCCAGGCACGGTCGGCCAATGACGAACCCATGGCTACCATGAAGGTGACGAACGTGGTTGACAGTGGCAATTTGAGCGAGGTGCCAAGTGCTATGAGCAACGACGACACAACGAGGTTGACCGAAGCACGGCACATGTCGTATGCGGCCTGATTGTCAACGGCCTCGGCCGGCATCTGAAAACGGCGGTCAATGTAGCGTGCCACACTGGGCGGAGTTACGTTGGCCACCGCATTGCCTATTGAGTTGCCCCAACGCACCAGGCTGCGGGCCACCTTTGACGAGCCAAACATTTCGCCGCCCTCGTTTTTGCGCGAGAGTCCCACCTCGGTCTCGGTCACCTTGCGTGCCTTCTTTGAGGTGGCAAGGGCAAACACCATAATGGCGCCGGCGGCTGCCAGAAAGTAAACGGGGGTGTGGGCCGAACTGCCGAGCGATGTCATCATGAACGATTCGGGCGAGGCACCAGCGGCGTTGGCCGAGAAGTCGGTGTAGGCACTAAAACCTGCCAGAGGCACACCAACAAAGTTTACAAGGTCATTGCCTGCAAAGGCTGTGGCCAGGGCAAATGTACCAATCAGCACAATAACGCGGAACACATTGACCTTGAACACATGCAATATCTGCATCACGATGGTGGCAATTACAAACGTCATGCCCAATATGACAAAGATGTGTTCGTTGAGGAAAGCCTTTACATCGGCATTCATGAAGGAGAGGTCCTTCAAGCCCTTGAGCAGCATGAAGTAAAGTATGGCTGTGATGGCTACACCACCGAAAATGCCAATCTTGAAGCGCAGGTTCTTGGTTATGCTGAAGCTGAATATGATACGCGTAATATACTGAATGAGCGAACCGAACACAAAGGCTATTGGCACACTCAGGAATATACCCAATATCACCTCAAGTGCTTTTGATGTGTTGAGGTAATCGCCCATGAGCAGTGTGCCATCGCCACCTGCCATTTTGAGCATGGTAAAGGCAAAAGCTGCACCCAACAGTTCGAACACCATCGATACGGTGGTGGAGGTGGGCATACCAAATGAGTTGAAGATGTCGAGCAACACAATGTCGGTTACCATCACCGCCAGGTAGATGTACATCACATCCTCAAAACTGAAGTACTGCGGTGTAAAGATGCCATGACGCGCAATGTCCATCATGCCATTGCTGAGCACGCAACCGCAGAACACGCCCGTGCCGGCAATAAATACCAGCGAGCGGAACTTGGCTGCCCTCGACCCTATGGCCGAATTCAAAAAGTTCACCGCATCGTTGCTCACACCTACCCAAAGGTCGAACGCGGCAAGAATGAAGAGGAATATGACCATTCCCAAATACATCCATTCCATACAGATTTGTTGTTTTGTGAATTAAATAGTTACTTGTTTACGGGTGCAAAAGTAAGGGCACGATGTTGGGAGGTTGTGACAATGTGGTTAAGAAAGTGTGAAGACACTGATTGCGTAACAGGGGGTGGCACTTCTTCACACAATTTTAACAGCGCCTTGCGCACATAGTACAGATAAAAGGCGTAATATTGCAGCACCATTTGCCAGTTGGCTGATTTAAGGGTTGACAGGATAGCAACTAAACAGGTTTGCAAAGGCGGACTGAATCATCGTGCAAGGCGAATGCAATCAAGTTTGCTTGATTAAGTTGCCCAAAACGCGCTGTAAAAAACGCAAGCACTAATGGGGGCGACGCGTCCCGCGTCGGAATAGAGAAAGGAGGGAAATACGAACCTCTACTAAATAATAGCTGCATCTTTTCCCGACGCGAGACGCGTCGCCCCCATTAGAGGTAGCGTTTTGTGCTTGAGTCCGTTCGCATGTTTACTTTTCACCGAATAGCAACAACAACGAATAGAATGCCCAAAAACGATCTCATTTCTGATGCCGATTTTGAACACCCTACCTATAAGGGCAAAAGCATTATTACAATGTGCTTTAGACTTTTACTGGACAGCAATAATTGTTGAAAAGTTGCTAACTTTGCACATATGATAAGCACACTGATAAAAGCGCCGCGGCGCACACTGCGGTGGTTGCGCCGCTTTCGCCATCGTAGGGGGTACGGCATACACTCGCCCTTTGCCTTTGGTTTTGTGACGGGTGTGGTGTACGAGGCCGGTGCGTATTATGCCTATGCGCCGCTTGCGCAAAAGTGGCGCGGCATGCTGAATGGCTGCCCCTTGCGCCCGAAGGACCTGCGCCTGCTGCTGCGCCTGGCCAACTTTCAGCACCCGGCACGCTGCTGGTGTGTGGGGTATGCCGCCGACGGGGCAGAGGCAGCCTGGCTCAAGGCTGGCAGCAGCGGTACGCATTACACCACCCATGCTGGCGGAAAGGCCGACATGATAGTGGCCAACCGAAACTGGCCCGCTTGTGCCGAAGCACTGACTGATGCCCTGGCCGAGGGGGGCATGATGGTGCTCACCCAGGTGGGCGGGCGCCAGCGCAGGGCGTGGCTCAAACTGCTGCAGCACCCCAAGGCGCAGGTGGCGTTCGACCTTTACGACTTTGGCATAGTGTTTTTCCGTCCCGAATTGCAGCGGCAGCACTATGTGGTGAATTACTTGTAAAACCTGTTGATTGAATTAGTGGTTGACGGGGTAACAAGTTGACGGGTTGACGAGTAAGTATGTTCTGCACATTCGGCCCGTGTTAAAGGCTGAAAGATAAGGAACGTCATAACTTGACTAACTTACCTGTCACCCCGTAAACCCGTCAATCAGTAAACTAATCCCTTTGCTCATGATATATACCCGAACCGGCGATGCTGGCACTACTTCGCTGCCCGACGGCACACGTGTGCCCAAAACCGATGCGCGCATAGCCTGCTATGGTGCCCTTGACGAACTCAACGCGCAGCTTGGTTTGCTGTGTGCACAACTCGCTACTTTGCACATTGAGGGTGCACCACATGTATTTGAGGCTGACGAAAGGCTGATAGTGCGTGCCCAGCGACTGCTGTTCAGCCTCGATGCCACCCCGCATGACGTTGAGGCTCTTGAACACGGTATCGATGCCACCGACACATTGGTGGGCGGCATATTCCGTGGTTTTGTGTTGCCCGGTGGACACCCCGTGGCAGCTGTGGCCCATGTGGTGCGCTGTGTGTGCCGCCGCACGGAACGCGAGCTCTGCTCACTCAGTGTTGCCGATGATGTGCAACGTATGCTACAGCCCGGCATGATGGCCTACATCAACCGTTTGTCCGACTTTCTGTTTGCCCTTGCACGCAAAATAAACAGCCTTACTGCTACGGCCGAGACATTGGTGGCGGAGTGAGTGCCTATAATTAAGCATATCTTCGTAACTTTGCAGCATCATTAATACAACAAAGACTAAACACACCAATGGACTTATTACACATTGTGACGCAGATGCTGATGATATTCGGCATTGTGCTGGTAGGCTTGTTTGCCGCCAAACGCGACTTGTGGTCGGGCGACCTCGACCGCAAACTGTCGGTTTTTATAATGAACATATCCATGCCAGCATTAATCCTTGCCTCGGTAATGGGCAAAGATTTGGCTTTTGAAAACTCCGAGCTCGTAGCTCTTGGCGTGGTGGCTGTGGTCAACTACATAGTGCTGATAGGGCTGGCCTATCTCATACCCCATGTGTTCAAGGTGAACAAGGCGCGTATGGGTATATGCCGCTTTATGCTGGCTTTTGGCAATGTGAGTTTCATTGGCTATCCTGTGTGCGATGCCGTGTTTGGCTCCAAAGCCGTGTTCTGCGCTTCGGTGCTCAACATACCTTTCAACTTGTTGGTGTTTACTATTGGCGTGTCGTTTATTAATGGTGGCAAGGCCAAGAGTGCCTTTTCGCCCAAACTCATACTTTCGCCTTGCGTCATAGCCTCGCTCATAGCTGTGGTCATAGCCATTGCGCGCATTAAAATGCCCGTCCCCGTGGGCGAATGGTTCCACCTGTTGGGCGACCTCACCACCCCCTGTGCCTTGCTCATTATTGGTTCGAGCCTGAGCCACATACCTGTGCGCGATATGTTTGGCAACCGTTTTGTTTATTCCATGACGCTGTTGCGCCTTATTGTGCTGCCCCTTGCTGTGGGGGCTGTGCTGGCGCTGATGGGTATCAATCCCTTTGTGAGTGATGTGGCGGTGGTGCTCAGTGCCATGCCTGTGGCCACTAACGGCATCATGCTTTGCTTGCAGTATGGCAAGGACGAGCGTGTGATGACGCAGGGACTGTTTTTTACCACGCTGATGTCGGTGGTGACCATACCTCTTGTGGCCTACGTGGCAAGTTTGTTCTAATTTAGGGGTTATAAGGTTAGGGGGTTATGGGGTTAAAAAGTTACCTTTGTGAGTTAGACAAGCAATGGTAATCTTTTAACCTCCTAACCCCCTAACCCTCTAACCCTCTAACTCCCCCTACCCGCTTATGTATTTTGTAATAGTCACAATAGTAGCCCTTGCGGCGGGTTATGCCATAGGCGTGTTGCGCACCCAGCGTGCCGCCATCAGTGCGCAGGCACAACTCAAAGCCGAGCAGCAGCATGCCGAGGAAGCCATGCGCAAACAAGCACAGGCACTGCGGGCAGAATTCAAAGCCATGTCGGTGGAGATGATGCGCACGCAAAGCGACAGCCTGCGACAGCAACATTTGCACACCCTCGAGGAGTTGCTCAAACCCCTTGGGCACGACATAGAGGACTTCCGCACACAGTTTGTCAAAGGCCACGCCTCGCTCGATGGCTACATCAAGGCCCTTGTGGAACAGACCAACTCGTTGGGCCGCGAGGCTGAGGACCTGGCCAAGGCCCTCAAGGGAAATAACAAGTTGCAAGGCAACTGGGGCGAGGCTGTGCTCAACAATCTGCTGTCAGCCTCAGGGCTTACCGAGGGGCGCGACTACACCCTGCAGAGCCATCAGCCCGACGGTCGCGGCTCGGTGGCCATACCCGACGTGGTGGTGCACCTGCCCGGACAGCGCAATGTCATTATCGACTCCAAGGTGTCGCTCAAGGCTTTTACCGACTATGTGGCGGCCGACGATGCCGCCCAGCAAGAGGCTCTGCTCAAGGAGCATGTGCGCAGTGTGCGCCAGCACGTCAAGGAGCTGGCTGCCAAGGATTATGGGCGCATAGTGCCCGACAGCATAGGCTATGTGCTGATGTTCATACCCGGCGAGGCAGCTTATGTGTCGGCCGTTACGGCAGCTCCCAATCTGCCCACCGAGGCTTATCAGCAGCATGTCATACTTATCAATCCCACCAATCTGCTCATGGCCTTGCAACTGGCCTACAACCTGTGGCAGAGCGAACTGCAGAGCCGTTCGGTGAACGAGATATATACCTCAGCCGAAAAGCTCTATAAGAAGTTCAGCACCTTTGCGCAGAACTTTGTCAAGATAGGCAAGAGCATCGACCAGCTGCACCGCACCTACGACGATGCACAGCGACAACTCACCACGGGGCGCGGCAACATAGTGAGCCAGCTCGAGGGGTGGAAGGAGAAGGGCCTCAACCCTTCGGCCTCGATGCCCGACGGGCTGACATTCGACGAGGAGTAGACACGCTAATTAGTTGACGGGGTTGACGGGGTAACGGGTTGACAGGTTAACGGGTAAGTAACCTGTTAACTTGTTTACTAATTCCTATAACGCATAAGTTGACTAACTTACCCGTCAACCAATTACTCACATACATTGTTGCGTATGACGCTTTACACCATAGGCCATTCTAATTTGCCAGTCGACACATTTTGGCAAATATTGCAGCGGGTTGGGGTGACGTGTGTGATAGATGTGCGTAACCAGCCTGTGAGTCGTTATACACCGCAGTATAACGACGACCGGTTGCGCACGTTTATAGTCCGGCATGGCGGCCACTACCTCAACTTTTGTCGCGACTTTGGTCCGCGTCACTTCGACTGTATTGACTCGCTGGGTTTGGTGAGCTATGAACGTGTGATGCAGATGCCTTATTTTGTACAAAGTGCCGCGCGTGTGGTGCGTGGCTTGGCCGCGGGGTATGGCATTGTGCTGATGTGTGCCGAGGCCGATCCATTGATGTGTCACCGCTTTTGTCTGTTGGGTCGCTATTTCCAGCATATTGGTGTGGAGGTGGTGCATCTGCTTAAGGACGGCAGGCAGCGCACCCAGTTGTCGCTTGAGCGCGAAATGGTGGCCGAGTACTTGCGCAAGGGGTTGCTCAAGCCCGTGGCAGCATTGTTCGACCCTTATACCGATGCCGACCAACTGGCAGACGCTTATAGGTTGAAGAATGCGGAAATTCGCTGATGCCGTAGCGTGACTTGGCAGCCGCTAACGCGGTAAACAGAAGAACATAAGGACATAAGAACATAAGGGCTGACGCCGTAGCGTTACTATATGTAATACTACGGCGTCAGCCCTTATGTCCTTATGTTCTTATGTTTGCCGCGTTAGCGGCTGTCAAGCCACGCTACGGCGTCAGCCCTTATGTCTCTTGAGGCCACCCGGACGTTAGTCCGTGGCCGTCAGCCGCGCAGCGGCCTTTTGTGTATCTTATGTAACTTATGTTCTTATGTTCCCGCGGTAAGCGGCTAATACACGCAAGACCTTATGTTCTTATGTCCTTATGTTCTTATGTCTCCCGCGTTAGCAGCTAATACACACTACAACTTATGTCCTTATGTTCCCGCGTCAGCAAGCAAATAAAGCGCAATCAAAGTTTATACGACCAGTTTGCACGACCATTGCATAAAAAGTTGTACATTTGCTGAGTAAACCACTAAGATACAGATGCCATGACTGCAAGCGAACAAACCTATCAACAAATAGAACGCGCACTGCGCAAAGCGGCCTCGAAGTTTGACCCACAGGCCGAATGTATGCCACTGACCGACATTTACCTGCAAGTGAGACAGGAGGGCGGCGAACTGCGCATTTATGATGACGACGATAATGAACTCACTCGCTGTGTAGTGGAAGAGTGGATTGACAACCACGACGAAGATTTCTACTCTGCCGTACAGCCCATTTTGAGAGAGTGTATCAAACGTATCAAAGATGTAACCGAGAATGTGGCCATACTGAAGCCCTACTCTTATGTGCTCATTGGCGAGGACCATGAAACAATAGCCGAACTGCATTTGGTGGACGACGATACCATACTTATTAGCGGCGACCTGATGAAAGGACTTGGTAATGACCTTGACAACTTTTGGAACAAACTCTCTGCAGAATAAGCTTTAAGACAATCTTTACCCGTTGGCGAAATTCTTGGCTAACGGGTTAACAAACTGACAGGTTAACAAATAAGTATGCCACAATCTGCTTATTGTATGGCGGGAAATCAGAAAAAGGCTATGCAAACTTACCTGTAAACCCGTTAACTTGTCAACTTGTTTACTAATTCCGCCAACGCGTTAATTCCGCCAACGCGTATCTTTTTTATTTCTTACATGAAAAATATCAAAGCCACTATAACCGCCCTTTGTCTGTGTGCGGCCCCTACGATTTTTGCCCAGCAAAATAATCTGCCACTCATTCCGCAACCTGCCAAAGTGGTGCAGGGCGATGGCACATTTACCTTTTCCCCCACCCTCAAGGTGTGGGCCGATGCTTACGATGGTGACAGCATCAAACTTGTGTTGCAACAGTTTGAGCAGAAATTCACACCTGCCACAGGCACACACTTTAAGTATGGCGGCAAAAGTGCCACCATGCAACTGCGCTGCAACAAGCACCTTGGCAACGAGGCTTACACACTGAATGTGACCCCGAAACAGATTGTGATAGAGGCTGCCAAACCGGCAGGTTTCTTTTATGCCCTACAAACACTGCAACAGTTGCTGCCCTCGCGCAATGCCATGGCAGGTGTGCCCGATTCGACCATTGCAAGCTGGACACTGCCCGCAGTGAGCATTGCCGATGCGCCACGCTTTGGCTGGCGTGGTTTTATGCTCGACGAGGGTCGCCACTTTTATGGCAAACGCGAGGTGATGAAAATCATTGACATGATGGCGGCATACAAGATGAACCGCTTTCACTGGCACCTGACAGAGGACCAAGGGTGGCGTATCGAGATAAAGAAATACCCCAAATTAACCGAGGTGGGTGCATGGCGTCACAGCCGCACCTTGGGCTACGGCGAGACGGTGCCCGATGGCGAACGCTATGGCGGCTATTACACCCAGGCTGACGCACGCGAAATTGTGAAATACGCACGCGACCGTTTTATCGAGATTGTGCCCGAAGTGGACATACCCGGCCACTCACAGGCCGCGGTGGCATCGTACCCCGAATTTTTAGCCTGCGACCCGCAGAACCCTCACCAGGTGTGGCTGTACCAAGGCGTGTCGGCCGATGTAATAAATGTGTCGAACCCTCGCGCCGTGCAGTTTGCCAACGATGTGATTGACGAACTCACAGGCATCTTCCCCTTTAGCTATATCCACCTGGGGGGTGACGAATGCCCCGTTTACAAGTGGCAGAACAACGCTGACTGTCAGAAGCAACTGAAGGAATTGGGGTCGGACAACTATCGCGACTTGCAAATTAACTTTTACCACCAGTTGCAGCAACACATGGCCCAGAAGCCGCAGCACGAGCAGCGCAAACTCATATTTTGGAACGAGGTGCTGCATGGCAACACGGCTCCGCTCGGCAAGGACATTACCATCATGGCATGGATTGGTGCTGACGCTGCGGCACAAGATGCGGCTAAGCGTGGCATGAACACTATTCTGTCGCCACAAATACCCTACTACATCAACCGCCGACAGAGCAAAGATGTGTGGGAGCCGCGCTCACAGGGTTGGGGCACCGAAACGGTGGAGGCTGTTTACAACTATGTGCCCATGAAGGATGTGCCCGACGCTTTACAGTCAAAATACTTGGGTGTGCAGGCTAACTTCTGGACAGAATGGGTGGAGGACGCCAGCACGGTGCAGTATCTCACGTTCCCACGTTTGGCTGCCGTGGCCGAAGCTGGCTGGACACCGCAATCGGAGCGCAGCTACACCAACTTTGAACAGCGTTTGCAGGCCGAACCGGCATTTTACAAGGCGGCTGGTGTGAACTATGGCAAACATGTGTTTGATAAGAATAAAGCGCAATGAAACCTGAAGATATTAAACCTTGGAAGATTAAGCGCTCGGAATATCTCGTCAAGCGCCCCTGGCTCACTGCCCGACGCGATGTGGTGGAACTGCCCGACGGCCGCGAGATTCCCGAATATTATGTGCTTGAATACCCCGATTGGGTGAATGTGATAGCTATTGACAAGACCGGACGCTTTATTATGGAGAAGCAGTACCGCCATGGTATGCAACGCATGAGCTACGAGTTGCCCTGCGGGGTGATGGAAAAGGGCGAGACACCGCTTGAGGCGGCGAAACGCGAGTTGCTTGAAGAAACGGGGTATACTGGCGGCGAATGGCAGTTGCTGATGGAGGCTGCACCTAATCCTGGTTCAATGTCGAACATGCAGCATTGTTTTTTGGCTACGGGGGTTGAGCCTACTGGCACACAGCACCTTGATGCTACCGAAGACTTGGCTGTGTTTACTGCCACACGCGATGAGGTAGTGGAGATGATGCATGACGGGCGCATATTTCAGGCACTGATGCTGGCACCTCTGTATAAATATCTGTACGAGATGCGTTAGACACTCGTTCTGCTCGCAGATGTGCACATTTGCAAGCATCGTTTGTGGCGTACTTGTATTCCTTTGAATACTATTGCTGGTAGGTAAAACGTAAACATGCGAACGGACTCAAGCACCAAGCGCTTGCACCAAGCGCTTGCACTAAACGCTACCTCTAATGGGGGCGACGCGTCCCGCGTCGGGAAAATATGCAACTTTTATTTGGCAGAGTCCGTATTTTCTTCCTTTCTCTATCCCGACGCGAGACGCGTCGCCCCCATTAGAGGTAGCGTTTTGAGGTGGCGTTTGGTGGTAGCGTTTGGTGGTAGCGTTTGGTGCTTGAAGAAACGCAAGCACTAATGGGGGCGACGCGTCTCGCGTCGGGGAAATATACTGCTATTATTTAGTAGAGTCTGTATTCTTTTCTTTCATTATCCCGACGCGAGACGCGTCGCCCCCATTAGAGCGCAATTTCCTGGCATAACAGTTCTTCCCATGGCTTCAAATCCGCTTTTTAGCTTGTCAATCTGATAGAAAACGCAAGCACTAATGGTAGCGTTTTGTACTTGCGTTTAGTGATAGCGTTTTTTGCGGACTTCGTTAATGCGCCACCCAATCAAATGACGTAACTCATCGTTTTTCAATATGCGCTATGTGATGGCGCAGAAAAGTGATGAAGTCAGAAAACGGGAAGCTTAGTCCAATGGTTTTGCCACTTATATGCGTTTGAGCACTGTGATGCAGAGCGAAACGAGCGCAAATGTAAGCCCCGTTATGCAAACACCTGCCCAGGTATAATGTTGCCATGCCATGCCGGCACACAGTGTGCCGATGCTGCCGCCAATAAACAGGTGGAACATGAAGATGGTATTGCTGCGGTTGGTGGCTTGTGGGGTTTGAGCCAAACAGCCGCTTTGGTTGCTAAGTTGGTGGCATTGTGCGCCAATGTCTACCAAAATGATGGTGGCAATGAGTCCTGCATAAGTGTGTCCAAACAGCCAGGCTATAGTCCAAGCCACAAGTTGTAGCAAACTACCTGTTAGCGAGATGCGTCTGATACCAAAACGTGGTATCAAGCGGCCAATGCCACTTGCCGCTATGGCACCTGCCATGCCACACAGGCCAAGCATGCCAACAGCCTCGCTGCCCGCGTTGAACGGACTACCCGCCAAATGAAAGGCCATACACGACCATACAGCCATCATGCTGCCAAAGGCAAAGGCGGCGCGCAGTGAGTAGAGACGTATAAGCTGGTGCTGCTTGTATATGCTTATGATGGAGCGCATCAGTCCGCCAAAGGAGCCTTTGTAGCTTGGTTGCATTTGTGGCAGCGCGCGCAGTGTGATGCACAAGCATATCAGCATGATGGCGGCAGCAATGTAAAACATGGTACGCCAGTCAAACCAATCGCCAATGTAACCGCTCAAAACACGTGCTCCCAACACGCCACTCAGCAGTCCTGAGAGAACAATGCCCATGTTTTGCGATTTATGTTCGGGCCGAGAGTACAAGCGTGCCATGGGTATGAATATTTGTGGCACAACCGAGCAAATGCCCAACACAAGTGACGCTACCCATAGTATGCCAATATGTTGAGTGGTAGCTATAACCAGCGTCATGATGGTGGCCAGCACCATGCTCGTGGCTATGATGCGACGGCGTGACCACATATCAGCCAATGGCACTACAAATAACAAGCCAATGGCATAGCCAGCCTGTGTGATAAAGGTAATCAAGTTAGCCTGTAACTCGTTGATGCCGATGTCCTTACGTATGTCTTCGAGCAAAGGCTGGTTGTAGTAAAGATTGGCTACGGTGAGTCCACTCACAATGGCCATCATGAGCAATATTTTGCGAGGTATACCTTTGCTCTCCTCTAATTGCAGCATATATTCTATCAGTTCTTCGTTAAAAATGTGAGAATAGCCCTCATGGCCTGATTGCGCACCTTTTCACTGCTGATACATTCAAACGGAAATCCCATGCAGAGTGTGCGGTAGTTTTTACCTTTATAAGCAACTCCCGCACTCTGTCCGCCGCCATAGGCAAAGGCTGTGAAAGCCTTGTTATTTGCAGGCAGCAGGGCATCGGGCGCAATGGCCCCATAATGTCGGGCAGATGGCTTGCGCTGAATGTCAAATTGCAGGTTCAGACCATTTATATAGCTTGTAGAGTCGTTACGTGCCGTACCATCATGTTTGTATTTGAGCACATTCTCAATAAAGTTGCGTTCGTCGCCATTCTCAATGTTGTCAGAAGCAATGAAACTTCCGCTCAACATAAGCGCACCACCGCTTTGCAAGTATTGTGACAACTTGTTGCGTATGCCAGAATTGAACACGGGGTAGGGGCGCAGGTTCTGTGGCATATTGCCTTGCAACCCAGCTATGTAGTCAATGGCTGCATAATTGTTCAAGTTAAGTGTGGCACTTTGAAAGGCTTCGCGGCTTACCGAGGTGAATGAATATTGGTCGGTGGCAGCAATAGACTTGCCATGACAAATGGTAAAATCGAAAGTGTTGCCCGCAATTTCGTGACCCACTAATTCGTGTCCCGAATGGCCAAGCCCGGTGCTACCTTCGCGACCAATAGCTTCGCGGTTAAACACTCGCTGTTCGCCACTAAAGGCTGTGGTAGACAGATAGGGCACACCAGGGTCGATGTCGAGGCGGAAACCAAGTGAATCGGGCGTGTCAACCCATGCCGGACCGCTGACACGTGTAAAGCCATTGACCAGCAACACCTGTGGAGCCTGTTCGTTGGTACTTTTGTAGATGGTAAGCACTTCAGACGGGAAACTCTGTCCGCCTGCGTTGGTGGCTGCTATTTTGAAGGCATACATGCGGCCTGGCGATATGGGCAAGGTGTATTCGTTGACATTGCCAAGCGCCAAACCATTGTCAAAATCCTCGTCACCCACACGTGTGTAGAGCACAAAACCGTTCGGCGCTGCAGTCGTTTCCAGCGTGTCGCGCGTAGCTTGCCACGTAAGTCGCACGCTCTTGCCATCGGCCGTAAAGGTAGCGGCAAAGGCGTGTGGCGGCAAAGGTTGTACAGCATAGTCCTTGATGCCATGCTCAAAATTGACAAAGCGCAGTATACTTTTATATACAGAGCGCGCCAATGTAAATTTGAACAACGGGTCGTGACCAAACTTCATGTCGGCAAAGTTTTGATGCGACATCATTTCAAGTATGGCAGATGGTACGTCAGGCATACGTGTCTCAGCATAATTGCGGTCCCAATGTTCGCGTCGAGTCCAATTGGTACAGAATGACCGGCTCAAATCGTCGGTGAGGCCAGTCAGCAGCATTTGCGCAAAATCAGACGACGCCTGTCGCGAAAGTCCCGTGGGGTAGCTCATGCTGCCATTGCCATCTTGGGTGGTCGATATTGACAGTGCGCCATAGATGCTCCCGTCCGTCCTTGCTCCGGCATCGCTGTGTAGGGCCAACGCCAGTTCAAACGGAACATGCTGCCCATCGCGTCCAGGATTAAACACGCTGCCACGGCTTAAATAGTTGAGCATATTGCTTCGCACGCGCAAGTCGTCGTTATAGTCGTTGGCCCCATTCTCAGTGTTTACCAAGGTATCAGGAATACCGGCCCATTGTGCATAATAACGTGCGGCTTCAAGGTAGCGTGGCAGACCCGATGTGCCAGCCGTGCCGCGTTCTGTTTGTCCTACGCCACCGCCAAACCGTACGCCGTCGGCTGTTACAATCCCTCTAAAGTCACTCTGATTGCTAAGCACTACACGTCCTTCCATGTTACTCCCCTTGTCAAACTCAAATGTGCCAAGGTAAAGCCAGGTGCCACCTCCCATTTGTTGGTTCACCACGAAGGTTGTGCGCCCACCTTTGTGCAACACTGTATAGTGTGCGTCAGGCACAGAATTAGGGCGCGAGGCATAACTTACATACACCGCATAGCGTCCGTTCTCGGGTATGTTAGGCGTCCATGATGCAGTGGCCAATTTGGCTCTTCTGCTTACTGCCGGAGCCATGCGGTATGTGCCGCTGGCAAATGGACGGCTGTCATCATTGAGCAAATACCTTGGAACCGCAAATCCTGTAGAGTCGGCTGACGATGTCCAAGTTGCGTCTTGTTGCGTCACTTCTGCATAGAAGCCTTGTCCGTTGGTCTGTGTGTCGTTATCTATTACCACTTCGTGTGTCTGATAATCACGTTCACGCGGACAATCAACTATGGCACCTGCATTTTCGAGCATCGGGAACAAGAACGGGTACACAAACGACTGGGTAAATAAATCCTCGGTTGTACAGAACAAGTAGGGGCGTTGCCATTGCCAGCCGCCGTTTTTATAATACCGTCCGTGGCTCGGCCATATAAACAAGTGTCGCCTTTGCAGTCCGGCGGTCACTTTGTAGGGCTTTGAAGTATTCTCAACCCATGGCAGTCCGGCATAATCCGTTTTGCCCCACACACGTGATTTGTCTTGTCCCGAGGTGCGGTAGATGTTAGGTATGAGGTCCTCAATGAGCATACCCTTCTTGTTGAATATAGCAAGGTGGTAGGTGTTGTATGGCGCAGGCAGACGGCGCTGTATGTCGGCATAAATGCGCTTCACGCTTTCGGGTGTGAAAGGCTGCGAACAGAAAGGTTCGTTGGCATATATACGCACCTCGTGCTGTTGGTCGTCGGCGCGCACAGAGTCGAGCGACATGGCATCGCGGGGTTGGTAGCCGGCCAATTGATAGTTGCGTATGTAGTTATGCACGGTACTTCGCAATGGGTCATTCTGTGCTTGTGCGGTACCTGCCAGTAATGAAAGGATTGTGATGACAATGGCGTGTCTCATCTTCTATTTATCTGAGTGTAAAGTCAAGAGTCGTAACCTGCAAACGTGATAATGTGCAAATGACATATGCAAGGAACTACAAATACTTATAGCTCACAGCACATATTCATTTGCACATTTACAGAGTAATGACTTCGTTAAAAGATTTGCCTTTGTGTGGCAAGATACATTTTACTTCTCGAGCGAGGCAATAGTCTCCTTCAGTGTGGCAATTTTGCTTTCAGCGTCACTTTGCTTCTTGCGCTCCAATTCAACCACAGCGGCGGGTGCGTTGTTGACAAAGCGCTCATTTTGCAATTTCTTTTTCACACCGTTCAAGAAACCTTCGAGGTGCTTCAGTTCAGCTTCAGCCTTAGCCAGTTCTGCCTCAACGTCAATCAGACCGCCGAGGGGTACAGCGTATTCGGTAGTGCCCACCATGAATGAGCTAACGCCTTCACCCTTGTTTTCGGTAGCTGTCACACCGCCAACGTTGGCCATTTTTACGATAATGCAATCGTAGGCTGGCACGGGGTCGGTGCCAATAACCTGCAGGTCGAGTGTCTCGCGCGGAGAGATATTCTTAGTGTTGCGAATGGCGCGTACGCCAGCCACTACATTCTTAACAATTTCAACGTTAGCCAAAATGGCGTCATCGCCTTCGGCCGGTGCTGCAATGGTCTGCGGACTTACCATGATGCTCTCGCCAGCTTTACGCTCAGTGAGGTGCTGCCACAATTCTTCGGTAATGAATGGCATGAAGGGGTGGAGCAGGTGCAGCAAATGATCGAATGCACCAAGCACAGACTGATATGTAGCCTTGTCAATGGGCGAACCATAGGCCGGTTTAACCATTTCGAGGAACCAACTTGAGAATTCGTCCCAAAAGAGGTGGTACACCTCCATCAAGGCCTCGCTCAAGCGGTACTTTGAGTAGAGGTCGGCAATTTCGGCTGCGCTCTGACGCAGTTTGGCGTCGAACCATTCCACAGCCAAGCGTGCCGTTTCGGGTTGTGCGGCGTTGTCGTCAACTTGCCAGCCCTGCACCAAGCGGAAGGCATTCCATATTTTGTTGCAGAAGTTACGACCTTGTTCGCAAAGCGCTTCGTCAAACAGAATGTCGTTGCCAGCAGGTGCGGCAAGCATCATGCCCATGCGTACACCATCGGCACCAAAGCGGTCGATGAGGTCGAGCGGGTCGGGTGAGTTGCCAAGCGATTTTGACATCTTACGGCCCAACTTGTCGCGAACGATACCGGTAAAGTATACATTCTTAAACGGCATTTTGCCCGTAAACTCATAGCCAGCCATAATCATACGTGCCACCCAGAAGAAGATGATGTCCGGACCAGTTACAAGGTCGCTCGTGGGGTAGTAGTAGTTGAACTCTTCATTGTCGGGATTCATGATACCATCGAAGAGTGAAATAGGCCAAAGCCATGAAGAGAACCACGTGTCGAGTGCATCTTCGTCCTGTCGCAAGTCTGCTGCAGTAAGGTTGGCATTTCCGCTCTTCTCCTGAGCCAGTTTTACAGCCTCGTCAATGGTTTCGGCCACTACATAGCCACCTTCGGGCAGATAGTAAGCCGGAATGCGGTGTCCCCACCACAGTTGGCGTGAGATACACCAGTCCTTGATGTTTTCGAGCCAGTGGCGATAAGTGTTCTTATACTTGGTAGGGTAGAACTTGATTTCATCGTTCATTACGGGCGGCAGGGCCAAGTCGGCAAAATGCTGCATTTTCAAGAACCACTGCATCGACAATTTTGGCTCAATGGGCACACCTGTACGTTCAGAGCAGCCTATCTTGTTGTCGTAGTCCTCAATCTTCTCCATCAATCCAGCCTCTTGCAGGTCGATGGCAATTTGCTTGCGTACGGCAAAGCGCTCTTGTCCTACGTACATGCCAGCGGCTTCAGATATGGTGGCGTCATCGTTAAAGATGTCGATAGCCTGCAGATTATACTTCTCGCCCAACATATAGTCATTCACATCGTGGGCCGGAGTCACCTTCAAACAACCCGTACCGAACTCAATGTCAACGTATTCGTCCTCAATAACAGGAATAACGCGGCCAACGAGTGGGACAATAACCTTCTTGCCTCGGAGCCAGTGGTTCTTCGGGTCGTTAGGGTTGATGCACATGGCCACATCGCCCATAATCGTTTCGGGGCGTGTAGTGGCTACCACAGCATAGCGGCCTTTGGCGTCTTGATGAATGATTTCACCCTCTTCGCCAGTGGCACCGGTGCCATCGTCCTCGCTCACATAGTACTTCATGTAGTAGAGCTTGGTGTGCTCCTCTTTATACACCACTTCCTCGTCCGAAAGTGCCGTCTTAGCCTTAGGATCCCAGTTGACCATGCGTACGCCACGGTAGATGAGCCCCTTGCGATAGAGGTCAACAAACACGTGAATGACGCTCTTCGAGCGTTCTTCGTCCATAGTAAATGCAGTACGATCCCAGTCGCACGATGCACCCACGCGGCGCAACTGCTTCAAGATGATGCCTCCATGTTCCTCGGTCCAGTCCCAAGCGTGTTTCAAAAATTCCTCGCGGGTCAAATCAGTCTTTTTGATGCCTTGCTCAGCCAGGCGATTTACCACCTTGGCTTCGGTAGCGATTGAGGCATGGTCGGTGCCAGGCACCCAACAAGCATTCTTGCCCTCCATGCGTGCGTGGCGCACCAAGATGTCTTGAATGGTTTCGTTGAGCATGTGGCCCATGTGCAGCACACCTGTCACATTGGGGGGAGGGATAACTACTGTATAGGGCTTGCGGCCGTCAGGCTTTGAAGAGAAAAGATGGTTGTCTGTCCAATATCGGTACCATTTGCCTTCAACCTCTTCGGGATTGTACGTCTTTGCTAATTCCATTATATTGTGTATGTTTAATTACTTAGTGAGTATTCAAAATAGTTGTTCAGCCAGTGTCTTTTTAGTTAAAGTGGCAGCACCTCGGCAATTTGGGTAAACATTGTTGCGTTAAGCTTGCAAGTTATTTGCATTAAAAGCGCGCTTGTTGCGTGCACTTATTTCTTAACGTCGAACAGGTAGGTCACCTTGGCCACGATAGCGCCATTGTTTGAACGGCTGAACACGTCCTTCTTCGAGTTTTTGTATATGTCAGACAAACCATAGTAGTAACGACCTTCTATCAGAAAGTGCCCTATGTTTGTGGTCAGTTCCATGCCAGCGCCAGCTGTGATGCCGTAGTCAAATTTCTTTTGTATGGGCATGCCATATTGAGCAAACATGCCGTTCGGCCTGTCGGGATTGCCCTCGCTGTTGAGTGTGAAAGCGCTGCTCTTTGTGTGCTCCTTAAAGCAGTAGCCCACTTGAGGCCCGGCCAGTACATATCCCATCAAACCGCGTTTTTCGCGTCCCCATGCCAAGCGTGCTAAAACGGGCAGCTGAATGTAATGTAAGTCGCGTTGATAGGTGTCGGGCAATGGTTGTGACTGGGCGTCGAGCACATTCTCTCGCCAGCCGAGCGTGGCATAGTTCAATTCAAGTTGCAAAGCACAAAAAGCCTTGAAATAGCGTTCGCTCGTGAAGCGTGCCACCACACCAAATGTGGGGCCGCAGTGCCAGCTTTGCTTAATAGTAGGGTCAAATCCGATGCGGTTCATCGTCATACCACCCGATACGCCAATACAGATGTTGTGACGGGCTTCGCCAATTTGGGCTTGGGCCAAGGCTGGCACCAAACACAGTAGCAGCCACATCAAAGTGCGTTTAATGTCAAGTGTGTGGAGTATCATAGTTCGGCGTATCATTGGGCAGCTATTTTCACAATGCTCATATCCTTCTTGAAACGTACCAACCACATGCTGCGGCTCACGTAGCCACCATTGCCGCCCACGGTTATAAATCGAGGTTCAGATTGCAGTTTGGGTTGTGCTGCCACGCTGCCTTCTTGCGGTGATTGTGTGTTGAAGTCGTAGCCGTATGTGGCCATGCCGCCAAGAAATCCACGGGCAAAATCATAGCCCAATGGCGCCATGCGCGGGGTGCACTTTACAAAGTCGCTCTTAAACCATGTCTCGTAATTGGCGCGGAAAGCTTTGGCTGCTGCGGTGTAGGGATAATAATAATTAGACGTCAGTATGTAGGTGTCGGCGGCATGTATCAAATTGCGGTCAGTGCCCTCGGTGCTTGGCAGCCAAGTGTCAAAACCCAAAAGCGAGATAGAGGATTCGGGCAGCATCTTTTGCAGTTCGGTTGTCTTGGCCAGCATCTGCTTCATGGTGGCCTCGCTGGCATCGTCGGGCACGATGATGTATTCGCCGCGTTTCTTACCTAAAAGTGCCACGTTTATTTGTTGGGCCGTAGAGCTTGATGCCAAACTAATCACATCATAACCGGCGCTGCCCAACCGGCGCTGCAATGATTCGCTGAAATTCTTTTTGCTACCATTGCCGCTGTGCAGCATGATAACGTGTGTCTGCTTTTTGAAGTTTGTCATGAACAAGTCAATGGCCAGCGATGTCTCGTACGATGCGGGCGTGTTCACCACAAACACTTCGGGGCGATAGTCAACCTGTGGCACCTTCGACGAGAATGGAACCGCCACTTTTGTGTGCTTTGACGATACAGCTGTTACATCGGTAAAGTGGGTGGGGTACAATGGGCCTACTATTACGTCGGGCGACTGCAACATGACTTGCACCATTTGCTGCGCAATGCTCGCTTCAGGGGCGGGTTCGTTGTAGACGTTTATGACCACATTCGTGCCAGCCTTCTTGAGTTCGTCAACTCCCATGAGCAGACCGCGATAAAACTCAACGCCGCGCACATTTTCAACCCCATTGCCCAACATGGGCAGAATAACGGCCACGCGGATTGTGGCAAGTCCGGTATACTTGGTTTTGGGAGGGTAAACCTTGACGGGAATGCGCAGTGTGACGCCTTTCTTGAGTCCCCCGTCTTGCTTCAGAATGGGGTTGGCCTCAATCAGTTCGTCAACTGTAATGCCGTTGGTCTTGGCTATGCCGTAGGCAGTGTCTTTCTTCTTTACCTTGTACTCCTTATAGGTTATTTTCGGTTGAGGCTTGTTGGCCCCCACGGTGGTGTATGTCACCTTCGAGGGGTTGACAGGCTGTTGCTCTTGTTGTTTCAGGGCAGCCTCTTTCTGCTTGGCTGCGGCAGCGCGTTGTGCCGGGGTGGGAGCAGGTTCGGCACCGCCTGGCACGTAGGGCACGTTAATTACTTGCCCCGACTGCACATAGTCGGGCTGTACGCCCGGATTAAGACTGAGTAGATGGTCGAGCGTAGTGCCATGGCGATGGGCTATGCCCAATATAGTCTCACCTGGTTGTACAATGTATTTCTCAATCTTTTCGGTTCGCTGTTGTGCCATAGCTTGTCGGGGGGCGGCAATGCCGATGCACACGCAGAGCGTTAGTATGTAATAGAGTCTTCGCAGTTTCACGGTTGTTGTTGTTTTATGGATATAAGTAGGCATTCGTATAACGCATTAGCTGATATGCTTTGGCATATTGCTTGGTTGCATGCGTTCAAGTTCCATTATTCGCGTAGTCTGCCACGTTCGTTCTTCAAGCCTGAACTTCTGAATTAGATTCAGCGTTCAATACATATCAACTTAATTGATTTAGAACGCCTGCTTAGCTCCTCATTTGAATGCAAAATTACATAAAAGATAGCATTCGCGCCTTTACATATAAAAGAAAATCGTACATTTGAACTTGCAAAGCATCAAAAGAGCCTTGCTACGCGGGCAATGTGACTGAAAACAAAAGGTTATAAATGCGCCCGGAAACGCGCTTGTAGCATGGAAACATTCTGTCAACGCGTTATGGAATAATACTGAACACCAACTTATACACCATATATTAAACTGATGCAAACCACAATGAAACGATTGATATGTGCCGTATGCTTGTTGGCATTTGGCTTGAGTTCGCCTGTATTGGCACAGAAAAAAAAGACAAATGCGGCGGCAGTGCCCAAGCAGTCGGCTGAACAACTGATACAGAATTATCGCTTTAGTGATGCCGCCCGTGTGCTGCAGCGCGAGATTGATGCCGCCCGTGCAGCAGGCCGTTCAACAGAGCGTTTGGAGGCCGACTTGCAACGTGCCAATATGGGAGCAGACATGCTGCGCGGTACAGAGCGCGTGGTTTTTGTTGACAGTTTCAAGGTAGGACGGCAGCAGGTGCTTGCCTCTTTGCGCTTGTCACGAGGAGCCGGACAAATAGTAAAAATGAAAACCGAGGCGTCAAACTTGCGTGTGCAACCTGCCGAATTGGGCACAACGGGCTATATCAACGAGTTGAAAGACCGCATAGTGTTTGCTGCCGCCGACAGTGCGCACGACAATGTGTTGCTGCATGAGGCTTATCGCTCGGGCAATGGTTGGGGCAGGGCAGTGCCGCTTGAGGGCATGCAAGACGGTGCCACTTGCCAGGACTTCCCCTTCTTGATGCCTGATGGTGTGACACTTTATTATGCGGCACAAGGCGAGGGCTCTTTAGGTGGCTACGATATATTTGTAACGCGTTACAATGCCGACACCAAGCAGTTCTTGAAAGCCGAAAACATGGGTATGCCGTTCAATTCGCCTGCCAATGACTATATGCTGGCCATTGACGAGCAAAACAATTTGGGGTGGTTGGTGACTGACCGTCATCAAGAGGCCGACAGCGCTTGTGTTTACGTGTTCGTGCCTAATGCCACACGCGAGGTTTACGAAATGAGTGATGCCAACCGCAGCCAGGTGCTCCATGCGGCCCAGTTGCATGCCATTGCCGACACGCAAACTGACGCTGAGGTGGTAAAACAAGCCCAGGCGCGTCTTGCTGCACTGAAGTCTGCTACTGCCGCAGAACAAGGCGAAAAGGCACGCCTTTATGTGATAAATGACAAAATGGTGTATACACGGTTGTCGCAGTTCCGCAGCGAGGCAGCACGACGCATAGCCGAACAGGCCGACCGCACAAGCGATGAAATAGAACGCTTGCAGCAGATGTATGACCGCTTGCAGCAGCAAGTGGCTGCTGGAGGGCGCACTGAGTCGGTGACCAACCAGCTATTGCAAATAAATAAGGAATTGCCTGCGCTGAAGGTGCAGTTGCACACGTTGGAGAAGAATATGCGCAAGGCTGAACTACAATAAAGACCAGAGGGCTGTGTGCTCTCGCGAAAATGACGATATCATGACTAAAACACCTATTGCGCCCTCGGAGTTGATAATAAATTCCGATGGCAGTATCTTTCATTTGCACGTTAAACCCGAGCAGTTGGCCGACAAGGTAATTCTTGTAGGCGACCCTGGGCGTGTGCCGCTTGTGGCTTCACATTTTGACACGAAAGAGTGTGATGTGTCAAACCGCGAATTTCGTACCATAACGGGCACCTATCATGGAAAGCGCATCACGGTGGTGTCGACAGGGATAGGGTGTGACAATATAGACATTGTAGTGAATGAACTCGATGCCTTGGCAAACATAGATTTTGCCACACGCACCATAAACGATAACTTGCGCCAACTAGAGTTGGTGCGCATTGGCACTTGTGGCGGTTTGCAACCCAACACGCCTGAGGGCACTTTCATTGCCAGCGAAATCAGTATAGGGTTTGACGGTTTGCTCAACTTTTATGCGGGCCGTAATGAAGTGGCAGACCTCCCGCTCGAAGCTGCATTTCTTAAACACATGAATTGGCATGGCACCCAGTGTATAGCCCATCCTTATGCCGTGCATGCCAATGAGGAATTGCTCAACCGTATTGCGGCCGACGACATGGTGCGCGGCATCACCATTGCTTGTGGCGGATTTTTCGGGCCGCAAGGGCGCCAGGTGCGTTTGCCGCTGGCCGATCCTGAGCAAAACAACAAGATTGAGACATTTGAGTATGAGGGCAAGCACATCACCAATTTTGAGATGGAGAGCAGTGCCGTTGCCGGTCTGTCGCTCTTGATGGGGCATAAGGCACTTACTTGCTGCATGGTGATAGCCAACCGTGTGGCACATCGTGCCAATCCTAATTATAAGAACAGTATTGACACACTCATCAAGTTGGTACTCGACCGTATATGATATCTGTTGGCAAAATTCTTAGCTAACGGGTTATCAAGTACGTGTTGGAGCTGTCGCGCCCTGTAAGGTTGGGGTGTGCAAAACAGAGACCAAACGCTACCTCTAATGGGGGCGACGCGTCTCGCGTCGGGATTTTTTCAGCAGCCTCATTTCTCTGGAAAAGATGCAGCTATTGTTTAGTGGAGTTCGTATTTTTCTCCCCTTTCTCTATCCCGACGCGAGACGCGTCGCCCCCATTAGTGCTTGCGTTTGGTACTTGAGTCCGTTCGTATATTTACGTTTCATCGGATAGCAATACTCTCTGAATATAATTGTGCAAATTGTCTGCACTCTACACTTTTTGTGATAAAAACATTGATTATCAGAGGCTTATGGAGTGTAGATACTATCTACACTTATCTGCACTTGTCTACACTTATCTGCACTTGTCTACACTTGTCTGCACTTTGTCTGCACTCGTCTACACGCATCTACACTTATCTGCACAAGTGCCTGCCTCCATTTACTTTTCGACGTATTTGTCGGCATAGACATGCTAACAAATGGGTTCAGCCAATGGCGTTGTACACTTATGAGGGGGAGACATTTCTGTTGCTCTGAAAGAAAATCTTCTCCCCCTATGCCGGGCCATGAAGCTGGCGTGACTGTTTGAACCCGTGTGTGGGGGTGTGTAGACAAAGTGACGAGTGTAGACACGAGTGTAGGTAGTTTAGCGTGTTGTCTACACTTCGCAAATTTCTGATAATCATGCGTTTAGGTGTGTAGGGTGCAGAGTGTAGACAAAATGACATTTTATAAATTATAGCGCATTGATACAGTAATTTTTCTCAACACCAAGGGGCGAATTCGTCAAATACTTTGTGCACAATATTGCACTCGTTAGTTGACTTTAACTTAGATGCTATTTTTCTGAATAATGCTTCCATGTCATTTGTACCTTATAAGAAAGTGGTAATTTTGCAGCTAATAATATTTAAGCGTCAAGTCATGAAATTGAAAAAATTGAGCTATATCTTCATTGTCGTTGTGCTGTCAGCCTTCCTGTTTCTGAGCTTTATTGTTGACACCTTCAATGTAGATGCCGGTTGTTTGAGTAGTGTATTGAAGAAAGTTTCATCACCATTTGTGTTGGCTGTTGGAATTGTTTTTGCCATGTTGGTGGGTGAAGTTTATTCTAAATTCAACAAGCTGATGTCGAAGAAAATGTTGCAGTATTCAGTTGTAGCCCTTGGTTTCGGAATGAATATTGAAAAAGCCCTGGCTTCTGGTTGGGAAGGCATGTTGTTGACAATAGTCAGCGTGTTTGCCACGTTGGGCTTTGGATGGGTTATTGGCCGGAAACTTCTCGGTGTGGACTCGGAAACGAGTTATTTGCTGAGTTCTGGCACAGCGATATGTGGCGGTTCAGCCATTGCTGCGGTCGGTTCTGCGCTGAATGCGAAATCAGAAAATCTTTCTGTGGCATTGGCAGTGGTGTTTGTGCTTAATGCCCTGGCTTTGTTTCTGTTCCCCAGCATAGGTTCCGCTTTGGGCATGAGCATGAAACAATTTGGAATGTGGGCAGCCATAGCCATACATGACACATCGTCTGTTGTCGGCGCTGGTGCTGCTTATGACCAACTGCACCCGGAGCTTGTTTCATCGCAAGGCGTCAGCGCGTTGGAGTTGGCTACAACTATCAAGTTGACCCGTGCCTTGTGGATTGTTGTTTTGGTGTTGCTGACGCCCTTTTTCATGAAAAGTCACTTTGCAAACAATGTGAGGGGCAAAGCATGGTACAGGAATATTCCGACCTTTATTGTATGGTTCTTGCTCGCGATTTTGTTCAATACCTATGTATTGAGTAATTCTTCTCTTTTGGGAGGGGAGGTAGCAAATATTGGAGGAAATTTTAGTCGAATGGTTGCTGATTTGGCAAAACACATGATTACGCTTTCCATGTTCTTTATAGGTGCCTCTCTTACTATCAATACTTTAAGAAAGGTTGGATTGAAACCTATGATTCAAGGTGTTGTGTTGTGGATATGTGTAAGCGTCATTAGTCTTGCTTTCATCATTAGTTGCAGATTTTGAAATATGCTGTGATTGAGCGGGGTGCATTGGCCTCCTGGTATAAGTTGGTACCCCAAAATAGTCGATATGCCTTGGTGCAGTGTTTGTTCCTGAAGTTTAGGTTGAAGATTGCGGCTACGTGAGCGACGAAACCTAAACTCATGTGACAAACACTGCACCAAGGCATATCGACTGATGCTGGACATGGTGATATAAACTATGTTTGAATATCTGGTTAGTAATATAGCTGGTAGTTTTTATCTTGCATTCTCTTTTCGATATAGTCCCAGTTGACAAGATTCCAGAAATTCTTGATATAATCGCCGCGTCTGTTCTGATAGTCAAGGTAATAGGCGTGTTCCCACACGTCGATACACATGAGAGGCCTCATGTTGCGGGTAATGGGATTGCCTGCATTTGGCTCCGGCACAATTTGTAGCACATTGTTGGCATCGAGCGCCAGCCATACCCAACCAGAACCAAAGAGCGTGGCTGCAGCGTTTGAGAATTCGGATTTGAATGCGTCTACGCTACCAAATCGCGCAACAAGCGCTTGTGTAAGCAAAGGGCTGATGGTTGTTGGGGTGGGGGTGAGTTGCTTGAAGAATATGATGTGATTGAAAGCCTGTGCGGCATTGTTATAAAGCGCACCTTGGGCTTTCGTAATCATGTCCTTCAGTTTCATGTCGGCAAAAGGCGTGCCTTCAATCATGCGATTGACATTGTCGAGATAAGTTTGCAGATGTTTGCCATAGTGGTAATTCAGCGTGTCAGCGCTCATGACAGGTGCCAGAGCGTCCAACGCATACGGTAATTCGGGCAGCAGGTGTTTCATAGGGCTTTTGTTTTTAAGGGTTTGTAAATAAGTTTACGCGTCAACTTTTATGCCAACGCGTAATTCATTCTCTATTTGCAAAGGTCGTGCTTTATGTGATACCGCGCCACAAAAAAATGTGTTTTTTGTGATAGATTTGTGTTTTTTTGAAACATTTGCCCCACGCTCTCGATAGAGGGGCTATATTATTGTAGCCTTGTTTTTTGATATGAAGTGGGCGGGTGCCCTATTTTGGCATCATGGCTTACAGGCAAACGTTAGTTTTTAAGTGGGTGTTCGTAATTATTCTCATATTTACTGTGTGGGAATAATATCGAACACTCGCTTTTCTGATGTGGCGAAAGATGTATTCAGTGGGGGGGGAGTTTGTGGTGTCACCCCTTGCTATGTTAGGCTTAAAAACTATCCTGAAGTGTGAAAAAGATGTCCGTTTTGTTTACACTCGTATATTCAATTCTCAAAAAAGATTTATGGTGTATTGAGTTTCTATGTTGTGCTGTCACATAATGGATTTTTGATTATATCTTTGTATTAAGAAAAGGTGCATGAGGCGTACTGCAACTTTGGTTGGGGCGCCGTCGAGTATCTTGGTCTTGTTTGGCGTCGGACACGTCATGATGTACATTACACAGCTTATTACCAGAGGCTTATGGATAAACTTTTACTTATATTATCCTCATTGCTCATGTTAACTTCGTGTGCAGAGCAATACAACATAGCGGGCAATTCGAACATAGCTTGTCTTGATGGACGTATGCTTTATTTGCGTGTGTCGTCGTCGGCAGATGAGCCGGTTCACCGCAATGTGACACAGATCGTGTCTGTGTGCCTTGACTCATGTAAGGTGGTACATGGGCGTTTTAACTTTGAGGGCGATGTAGATTCTGCCAGAATGGCCATGCTTTACACAGGCAACCAGTGTGTGATGCCCCTTGTGCTTGAGAATGGTAAATTGAGCATCCAGGTGGATAATGTTACCCAGCGTGTGACAGGTGGACCGCTTAATGATAAGCTTTATGCCTTTTTCAAAAAGCGCAACCGTTTGGACAACGAGATGTGGGAGGTGCAACAAACCACAATGCGCTTGATGCGTGAAGGTTACTCGCCTGTGGAAATTCAGCGCCGTGTGGGCAAGAAAACAAAACAACTGGCCAAGCGCACAGAGGAACTCGAAACGCAGTTTGTAAAAGACAACTATAACAATGTGCTTGGTCCGGGCTTTTTCAGATTATTATGCAGCCAGTTTCCAACTCCTGTCATGACTGAACAAATTCAGCGCATAGTGGAGGGTGCTCCAGTTCATTTTCTGTCAGACCCCTTTGTGAGGGCTTATTTGCAACAAGCACAGCTGCGTATGGCAGTTCAGAGTAATAATCCTTAAGGTGACGTGCGTAACTTGATTAGAAGCGAAGAGCGGCTTTGGCAATCACGTAATGATGGTGATTGGCAAAGCCGCTCTCTTTTGTGCTTGTAGTTTGCTTTTGTGTTTTGGGTTGCTTTGTGCTTTGAGGTGGTGATGACATATAAAACGAAAGAGAGCAAACAATGTAATTGCTTGCTCTCTGTTGAGGTACCCAGCAGATTCGAACTGCTGTACACGGTTTTGCAGACCGCTACCTAGCCACTCGGTCAGGGTACCAATGTTTGAATGTTGCGGTGTGTACGGGACTCGAACCCGTGACCCCATGCGTGACAGGCATGTATTCTAACCAGCTGAACTAACACACCATTCTTGATTGGTTGCTTTCGTTCTCGATTGCGAGTGCAAAGGTACAACATTTTTGTGAAGTACCAAACTTTCTCCGAGTTTTTTTTCAAAAAAACTTCATGAATAGTGCCATATCGTGGTATTTGCCTTGTGAATATTGCCATTCGGGGAGAGTGGCCACCTGTTTGTACCCGTTGCCAATGAAGAGATTGAGTGACGCTTTGTTGTTGGGTGAGATGCTTGCGTAGAGGGTGTGTATGCGCAGGCGTTGTACGGCAAACATTTCGAGCAGTTGCAGCGCCTGGCTGCCCAGTCCTTTTCCCCGATGCGCTTTAAGCAGTGTGATGCCCACTTCAGCACGTGCGTTGAGTGCCGAATAGTTTGTGAGGTCAATCATGCCAACGGGTTGCGATGGTTCGTTGCTGCTGTTGGACAGGTCGATAATTTGGCGCAGCTGACCGCATTCGTGTATGCTTGCTGATGATGCGATGTAATTTTTCAGTGCAAAGCGTGAGTATGGCGCATCGGTGTTGGAGGTGTCCCACAGGCTTGGGTCATTCTCTATGGTGTAGAGCAGCTCAAGGTCTTCGGGCTCTAATGGGCGTAGGTACATGGCTTTTGCTTTTATGTGGTAAGTAGGTGTTCGAATTTGGTTGATATGGATTTGTGAATACCTGCTTGTTTAGTCCGTTTCGCCTTGTTTCGGCCAGCAGAATACGAAGCCTGTGAGTGAAATGAGCAGGCAGAAAAGTGCCGAGGTGCCGCTCATTAGTCCATAATAGACAATGAGGTTGATGAATATGCAGCATGCTAAAATGCCGGTACGCAACATATTCCATTGTGGCAGTTTTGATGGTTGGTTGTGAAGTGCTGTGCGCACGTGTTTGGTGGCAAAGAGTTTGAGGCTCCCCCAGGTGCCGCCGAGTGTGAATAAGACGCAAAGCATGTTCAGTGCATATTCTGTTTCGGCATCAGCCTTGATGTATCCTTCTGTCAGGAAGTGGCATTCGTAGAGAATGGCTATGACAATGGTTGCGGCCCATACGCCTATGTATATGGTGCGCGCAAGGGTGAGGTCTGTCTTATTGTTGTTGTTGGTTGTGTGTTCGTTTGTCATTTTAATATGTGGTGTAATGGTTAGGTAGGTCTACAAAATAAGTTTGCTTATTTAAGGGGCGTGCGTGCCGAGATGGAGCGTCCGAGAGTCACTTCGTCGGTGTATTCGAGGTCGTCGCCAATGCTTACGCCGCGCGCAAGTACAGAGAGTTTGACGTTACTGTCGGCCAAACGTCGCGAAATGTAAAAGTTGGTGGTATCGCCTTCCATGGTGGGGTTCAAGGCCAGTATGATTTCGTTTACATTGCCAGCTTTTACGCGTTCGAACAGTGATTCCAACTCCAAATCAGAGGGGCCTACGCCGTCCATTGGCGAAATGACTCCGCCCAGCACGTGGTACAGTCCATGATATTGCCCAGTGTTTTCGATGCTCATAACACTGTGAATGTTCTCGACCACGCAAATGGTAGAACGGTCGCGCTGCGGATTGGCGCAAATGTCGCAAATTTCGGTGTCGGATATGTTGTGGCAAACTTTGCAGTGTTTTACGTCATCGCATAGTGTGGTGAGGCTATTGCTGAATGCATGTACTGCTTCTTTGTCTTGTGCAAGCAGGTGCAAGGCAAATCTTAGGGCTGTTTTGCGTCCCACACCAGGTAGCTTGGTAAGTTCCTGCACAGCGTGCTCCAATAGTTTTGAGGGGTATTGTTCGTTAATCATTGTGCAAAGATAGCGCAAGCTGAGCGAATAAAGTCAAACTTGTTTGAAGTTTATTGCTTAATCAGAAGAGGTGGGGCAGGCTAAATCAGTTTTCAAAAAGATGAAAGGCAATTTTGCAGCCAAACTTGATGGTGTTGTGTCGCGATATGCCAGTAAACAATCCTGCATCAAACAGATGGGTGCTGATGCCGTAGCCAAGTTCGGTGTAGATGCCGAGCGAGCGCACACTCAATACGTTGAAATAAAGCCGTTCCTTTTGTATGATGCGCGATAATAGCGAAATGCGTGAAAGGAAGAGCATGGGACTTTCGTACGACGTGGTGATGTGTGCATAGTAGCGTGACTCATTGTACCATCGCGAACTGAGTAGCTGGAATTCTCCGCAGAGTTCGTCGCTCCACTCTTGGGGCATGTAGTTGAAGCGGAAAAAGTCGTAATCAAGAAAGCAGTCCTTGCCACGCTGTGTGAAAAATCCACCTCCCGCCCGGACATAAAGGGTGCGCATGGCGTAAAGGGCTATGCGAAAGCGTACATCGCCCTCAATACGCTCAAAATGTGTGTCGCCATGTTCCAGATCGTAGCCGCGTTCGTAGCAGAATATGAACGTGGGGTAGCGCGAGTAGAGTGGAATGCGCCTTTTACCCTGTCGGTAGTAGTACTGTGCGGGTGTCCATTCTATTTGTATGCGTGGGCCAATGGCCGATAAGTAGTGTGCCAATCCGGCTGATTTTGCCAAATCATTCCACTCAACCAATGTGCGGCGGTGGTAACGAAAGCCAGAAGTGAGCACGATGCCTGGCATAGGCGAAAGTGAAAAATCTGTTTGCAGGTGCGTGTCGCGGTAGTCGTGAAAGCCATAGTTGTCGATGACGTTCTGTAGCGAGTCGTAATGTTCGTATCCTTGTAATTTGTGGCGTAGCTCTTCGGCTTGTTTGTTGTTATAATTGCGTGCGCCGCCTCCCGCCTCGAAATGTAGCTTGCCGTTGATGGCGGGTGCACAATACCATAGCAAAGGTGTGCTCCAATATATTTGTTTCTGTTTGAAACTGTAGCCAACACTCGGCGAAATCTCTATTTTGTTGTCGGAATAATTGTGTTGTTTGTTAAAGTTGAAACGCAGGCGTGTGCGCAATGAAAGTCCTTTGTTGCCGCTCCATTGAATCATCGATGGCGTGATGATTGGAGGCAGCTCCAAATTGGCATTACCATTGTTGGTGATATTGAATTTGTGCGATGACAGCAGTATGTCTTTTGCTTGTTCGTTGATAATGGCGTGTTTGTCTGTTGTGTGTATGGTGCTGTCTTTTTGTAGTGAGATGGGATCGGACAAGTCTGTCTTGGCCTGTTGCTGCATTATTTGGGCTATGATAAGTTCAGCATCATCATATAGTGCAACGGGCCGTATTGTATCAAAGTAGGCGGCGGACAAATTGACATGGGTGGTGTCGATGCGTAATACGCATTGTTGTGTAAGATCGTACTGGCGCTTCTTGTTCTGCAGTGTGGCTGTGGGGCATTTGAAATTGTATGTGGGGTAGATGTCGCAGATTTCATAAACTCGGTTTCCGAATAACTTGAAATCTGATGTGGTGCGCATGGTTGTCGGCACGAGTTGCTGGTAACCTTCTTGCCCAATTTGGGCGTTAACGGTGATGTTTTGCAGTTGGTGGTGAAAGGATAACTCAAAATGTACTACGGCGCCAGTGAGCATATTGATGTCGGCATATCCCTTGGCCAACTGGTCGTTGTTGAAACGTGGCCGAATGTCCACACGCATGGTTGTGGGCTTCGCGTCATGGGTTGGCATGGTTTGCCGCACCGTATATTTGTAGTAAATACTGTTGCGGCGGCTGAAGGGGTTGAGCAAACGGTCGATGAACAGTTTGGGCTGATATATTTGAAAACTAAACCGCCCCCAAGAGCCAAACCGTTCGGGCTGTAAATAAGGTGCGTTTGAGTTGCACGCTACTATTTTGCAGTCAGTTTTGCCATATGGGTGAAACTGTATTCGCATTTGTACCTCAGTCAGGTAGTGGTGCATGCCGCGTTCGAGGCGCGGCATGTTGGGTATATAGCGCACAATAGGGCCACGGCGCTTGGTGAACATATTGTGTTTTAGGTATAATGTGGTGGTGCATTCGTCAATATTGTGGCCATGAGCAGTGTTGCCAAGCAGTGCATTGATACTGTCGGCAAAATGGAATATCAGACGTTCGGGGTGTGGGGTAGCAGTTTGTGCGTGAACAACGAATGGCGAAAAAGCAGAAAGCCACATGACAAGCAGTAGTCTTGCTGCTTGCCATGTGGCCATGTTTGCTTTTTTATAAAGTGCTGACGCCATTTCTTTTGATAGGGTGTTTTGTTAACTGCGGCTTACGGCCTTGACCCCCTTGACGGTGCGCAGCTTTTTTATGAGCCCTGTAAGGCGTTGTGTGTCGTCGACCAAGATGGTAAGTATGCCCGAGAACAGGCCATCGTTAGAGTCGATGTTGATGCTGCGCAGCATGATATGTTCCTCTTTTGATATGATAGAGGTTATGTTGTTGACAATGCCGAGGTCGTCTTGTCCCACAATGTGTAGTGTGATGGGGTAGGAGCCTTGTCCTTTGCCAGCCCAGCGGGCCTTGACAACGCGGTAGCCAAAACGTTGGCGCAATGCCGGGGCGTTGGGGCAGCTTGTGCGGTGGATTTTGATACCGCCATTGACGGTTACAAAGCCAAATATATCGTCACCATACACAGGGTTGCAGCAGCGTGCCAGTTGGTAGTCGAGGCCTTTGAGGTCGCGCCCGATAACGAGTTCGTCCTGATCGCCTTTTGCCTTTGCCACCACTTCGCTGTCCATGCTGAACTCTTCAGCCGAGCGGGTGGCGGCACGTTCGGCCAATCCTTGTTCGCGCTTGCCCAGTTCGATGTAGGTGTCTATGACGCGGTTAATGTCAACCTTGTCGTCGCCAAGGGCTCTGAAAAAGTCAAAGCTTTCCTTGTATCCTAATTTCTTTATAAGCTGGTTGATAAGAGCCTCGTCCCACTCCAGCTTGCGGTTCTTCATTTTACGCTCAAGCGTCTCTTTGCCAAGCGCTATCTCGCCCGCTGTGAGTTCGCGCACTGCGGCACGTATTTTTGAGCGCGCATGGTTCGATTGCGCAATGTTTATCCACTCGCTTTTGGGCTTTTGGTTGTTCGAGGTAAGAATTTCGACAGTCTGTCCGCTTTCGAGTTGTTGGCGTATCGGAAAGTTTTTGCCGTCGATGCGCCCGCCCACACAGCGATTTCCAACCCCCGTGTGTATGGTATATGCAAAGTCGAGTACGGTAGAGTGGGGTGGCAGACGGTATAAGTCGCCTTTGGGCGAGAACACGTACACATCTTGTTCCTTGAGGTCAGAACTCAAACTTTGTGTGAGCAACCCCTCGTTGCCAGTTTCGAGTGCTGAGCGAATGTCGGCCAACCAGGAGTCCACACCACCACCGCTGCTTTTGACGCCCTTATAGCGCCAGTGAGCTGCCAAGCCATGTTCGGCTATTTCGTCCATGCGCTCGGTGCGTATCTGCACCTCTACCCATTTGTCCTCGGGACCTTTGACGGTGATGTGCAAACTTTCGTAGCCGTTGCTCTTGGGCACAGTGAGCCAGTCGCGCAAGCGTTTCAGATTGCTTTCGTATTTGTTGGTTATGAGAGAGAACACTTTCCAGCACTGTTCCTTCTCCTTCTCGAGCGGAGAGTCGAGAATAATGCGTATGGCAAACAAGTCGTACACCCCGTTAAAGCCGCATTGCTGCTTCTTCATCTTCTGCCAAATGGAGTGTATACTCTTTGTGCGCCCCTTCATGTGGTAACGCAGTCCTTCGGCATCGAGCATTTTGCGGATAGGAGCAATAAAGTTTTCGATATAAGCATCGCGGGCCCGCTTTGTAGCATTAAGGTTCTCCTTAATCATATAGTAGGCATCGTGCTCCAGGTATTTAAGGCTGAGGTCCTCAAGTTCACTCTTGAGCTTGTAAAGTCCCAGCTTATGAGCCAGAGGTGCGTAGAGCCATGCCGCCTCGGTGCTGACACGTCGTTGGGCTTCAATGTTTTCAACGTCCTTGATCTGACGCATCAAGTTTACACTGTCGGCAATGAGCATGAGAATGATGCGCATGTCGCCAGCTTGTGAAATGAGCAGGTTGCGGAAGTTGTCGGTGCGCATGGCTTCGGTTTTAACCTCGATGGCTTCAACACGCAGAAAACCTTGCAGCGTGTTGGCCACGTCCTGGCCAAAGTAGCGCTCTACGAGTGCACATTGTTCTGGCTTGCGTATAACTGCGCGCAGCAAGTAGGCTGTGAGCGAATGGCCACGCAAGCCAATCTCCTGTTCAGCCAAACAGATAGCTTGCAGGGCGAGTATGATGCGGTTATGTCCAAATTCGTTGCGTAGCAGCGAGTTGTCGGTTTCGATTGCGCTTGCTATAAAGTCGGCCAATTTACGTGCCTCAGCCTGCTGGGGACGTATATGCTCGTTGTTGTAAATGTTGTGCAGCGCTTTGACAAAGTCGTGACGCTCAGTCTCAAGTCTTTTCAATTCGCCCATAATACTCTTTACTTTGTTGTGTGTTTATAACTCCTTAGCCTCCAAATAGTTTGATTGGCGTCAGAAACGTGCTGTCACTTGCACGTCAAATGTGTTGTAGTGTGAGTCCTTCGGATTTATGGCATGGCGTGCCGAACGGTCGTCTGTGAAGGTGTAGTTGAGTTGGAATATGAGGTTCTTGTCCAGGGTGTAATTGCCCGACAAGCCATAATCTGTGCGCAACGATTTCCACGAGTGTTTGTCGTTGCGGTAGCAGTCATAGCGTCCATATATTTTCAAGCCCTTTGCCACGGGCACACCGAGTGTGGCATACCATGCGTCAGAGCGGTCAGGTTCGGTAGCTTTCGTTACGACGCCGCCCACCGAGCTCATATATTCGCCGCGCACCGTCCAGTCACTTTCATATTTCAGACCTGCTCCCCACCGCACGCGTTTTACACTTTTGAGCGAGGCTGGGTCAGTGGCATTATATTTCTCGTTGGTATATTTGCCGTTCCACCCAAAACCGCCAATGCAAAGGTCCTTTATGGGAGAGAACCACAATCCACCAATCAAATCCTTGTGGTGATCCTTATCAGTATGGTTGATGCCCTGTCCGTTGAATACGCCCAACTGATAGTGTAGCCAGTTGTGTCCGTCGGGGGCTGTGATGAAGTCGCCTTGCACTTGCACGCCAAGGTCGCGTCCCGAACTCTTGTTGTAGTCCCCCTCGCCGTTACGATCGTTTATCGAGGCCAATTTCATGGTAGCTTGTGAATAGCTGCCCATGCCGATGGCCAATGGACTCATGGGGTTTTCAAAGCCGAATGACCGCTTGAACTGGCCCAACTTGACGCGGAAGAACTTGAACTTTTGCCATTCAATAAAGGCGTCCAATACGCGTGGTCCCTTGTTCTCGCCCGGTGCGCCATTGACCTCCATCTGCAGTTTGTAGTAAAAGTCTTTGTAAACGTGGCCGTCGGCATACAGACGTATAAAGCGCAGGTCGAAACCGCCATTGGTGTTCTGACCGCTGCGGTCGCTGATGCTGTATTTGCCCATGATGTAACCGCCAAATTTGATAGTCGGTTGCATCTGCTGCATGAGTTTAGAGTCGCCTTTGGCTCTAAAGGTGTAACCAGTAGTTTCGTAGTCGGGGTTATTGTAAGGGTTGTTGTCTGATATTTCGTTTTCGGCAAGGCTGCAAAGCGGTGTCAGGGCCAGCAGGGTTGCTGCCATCAAATGCTTGTTCATGTATAACTTTTGTTGTGTTCGTATGTATTAGGGCTGTGCGACAAATTTGCCAGACTGCCATTTGTAAGATATGTTTTTCGTGAGTTCCTTTGCCAAATTGATATATTCTTTCGGCAGACTGTCCAGACTCAGACAGAAGGTTATTACCGGTTCGTCAGCGTGCCATGTGGCTTGTATAGGCAGATGTAGTAGTGTGGGCATCAGCCTTTGTCTGTCAAAGTCTGTCACTTCGGTGCTGTTCTTCACAAACTTCTCGTTAGTTAGATGTGGCATGTCGCGCTTAACCATTTTCCAATCATTCTGATATACACTGATGCGTGACGACACGCCATCAGCTTCAACCGATTGTATGCAAACAAGTAGCGTGTCGTGTCCGGCAGTCAGCACTTTTAGTTGCCATGTGCCGGCGTCCGATGTTTTGAGCATCAGGTAATCGCTTGTCTTTTTCAGCAGTTCAGATTGCCCGCCATACAGGTTTTCGGCCTTGGCCGGAAGTCCGCTGGCATACAAGTCCATCAAGTCGAGTCGTGCTGTCCGGTCGAGTAGCGGAAGCACACTCTTCGGTGCATTGACAAAGTATATATCAAGTGTCTGGGCCATGCAGCGCGGCATAAGGCTGCTGAGCAAAATGGCCAATAACAATAATCGTTTCATATAGGCAAAGTTAAGGCTTAACGCGTGAATGCCAAAGAAAAAAAGATAGATATTTGGCTCTTTACTCAAAATGTCGTATTTTTGCAGCCGATTATCAGACCATTACACTAAGTTGTTACCAAAACAATTTGATAAACCATAAAAGCTATAGCACAATGAAAAAAGGTATTCACCCTGAGAATTATCGTCCCGTAGTATTTAAGGACATGAGCAACGGCGATATGTTCCTTTCACGTTCAACTTGCAAGACAACTGATACAGTTGAATTCGAAGGCGAGACTTATCCCGTAGTAAAGCTTGAAATCTCAAGCACTTCACACCCCTTCTACACTGGCAAGTCAAAGCTGGTGGACACCGCAGGTCGTGTGGACAAGTTCATGAGCCGTTACGGCAAGAGCCGCAAGTAATTCTCCTTACTCGCGCTCTAATAAAGATCGATCTTATCAAAGGGCAAGGTAACACCCAAGTGGTAGAGTGGATGTGTCTGAAAGGGCACGTCCACTTTTTTAATATATAAAGCAGCTAAATGCTGCTAATGAAAAACCGTTATCACATTATGCCATCAGCACAACTACTCGCTTGTCAACCAATACCTGTTGTACGCATAGCCTTGATAGGCCTTGGCAATCGTGGTATGAAGACACTCGAACGCTATCAGTACATAAAGAATGCTGAAATCTGTTGTCTTGTAGACATAGACAAGCAACGCCTTGACGCGGCCAATGCCAAATTGACAGCGACGGGGCGTCCGTTGGCACGTGCCATGCAAGGTGCAGAGGCATGGAAGGAGGCTTGTCAGTTGGCAGATATCGATTTGGTGTACATCTGTACAGAATGGCGGTGGCACACTGTCATTGCTGTCGAAGCCATGAATTGTGGTAAGCACGTAGCCGTTGAGGTGCCCGCAGCCACAAGCGTAGCAGAATGCTGGCAGTTGGTCGAAACCGCAGAACGCACACGGCGGCATTTGTTCATGACCGAGAATTGTTGCTATGATTTGTTTGCTCTCGAAACGTTAGAGATGGCTCGTCAGGGCCACTTCGGGCATATTACCCATTGCGAGGGAGCCTACATTCACCACATCAAGTCGCCACAGCCCACAGGGTGCTATCATAGCGACACCCAGCGTAACTGGATGGTGCACTCTTGTGCAGCTCATGGGGGCAATCCTTATCCCACCCATGCCATTGGGCCGATAGCACAGTTGTTGGACTTCCATCATGCCGACCGCATGGTTTCACTTGTGTCGGTTACGGCAAAGGGCGCTTTCGAGGGCGATGAGACTGATGTCATGGGGCGCATCAACACTGCTTTGATACAAACACGCAATGGTGTGAGCATCATGTTGCAGCTCGATGTCACCACCCCCCGTCCGTACAATCGCCTGCAGACCGTTTGTGGCACGAAAGCCTTTGTGCAGAAATACCCCCTCCCCACCTTGCAGAGGGCAGAGGGTGAGCCATTGACTGGGGCTGAGGCACTCGACGCCATGCAACACTATGCCACACAACCGGCAGCTTTGCTCTGGCAGAAGGGCCATGTGCTTGGTGTTCCCAACGAGATGAACTATGCCATGGACGCGCGCTTGATTTATTGCTTGAACAATGGTTTGCCGCTCGACATGGACGTGTATGATGCCGCCGAGTGGTCGTGTTTGGCAGAGTTGACACAAAAGTCGGCCATTCATGGTGGAATGCCGGTTGAGATACCCGATTTCCGAAATCATAAATAGCCTACAAATAAGGCGCGGTTGCATCACACTTACTTCACGATAAAAAGAGTGGGCGTGTCAAATTGCAGAGAATGATAGATACTGCAATTTGACACGCCCCTTGTGTTTGGTTGATGTCCCAGCAACGTGTTACAAACCAACCTTGGCCAGTTCGATTTGCATTTGCTGCTGCAATTCGTGCGCTTTCTGTGCCGACACCTGTGCAAAGTTTTCGGTGTTGTCGGCATAGATGATGCCTCGTGAGGAGTTGACAAGCAAGCCACAGTCCTTGGTTATGCCATATTTGCAAACCTCCTGCAGTGAGCCGCCCTGTGCGCCAACACCGGGTACGAGCAAGAAGTGGTTGGGCACAATTTTGCGGATATCCTCAAACAAGCGGCCCTGTGTAGCACCTACCACATACATCATTTGTTTGTCGTCAGCCCATTGCTGTGAGCGGCGCAACACCTTCTCAAACAAACGTTCGCCTTCGGCATCTTCGGTCAGCTGAAAGTCGTGTGAACCTTTGTTGCTGGTGAGCGCGAGCAAAATAACCCACTTACCTTCATACTGCAAGAATGGGGTCACGCTGTCCTCGCCCATATAGGGTGCCACTGTCAGCGAATCGATGTCCATCTCTTCAAAGAAGGAGCGGGCATACATGGCAGAAGTATTGCCAATGTCGCCGCGCTTGGCATCGGCTATGATAAATTGGTCGGGATAGTTTTCCTTGATGTAGCGCACTGTCTTTTCAAAAGCAGTCCAGCCCTTCAAGCCGAAGCACTCATAAAATGCCAGGTTTGGTTTGTATGCCACACAATAAGGGGCTGTGGCATCGATAATGGCCTTGTTGAAGGCAAAGATGGGGTCATCTTCCTTGAGCAGGTGTTCGGGCACCTTCTTCAAGTCTGTATCTAAGCCAACACACAGAAAAGAGTGCTTGGCGCGAATGTTGTCAATGAGTTGTTGCTTGTTCATATAATTGTTGTTGTAATTTACTCCTACAAAGGTAGTGTAAGATAAGCGATGCACAAAACTTTTTGTGCGCTAAAATGTAGCGAGCGCATTTGCGTGAACCAAGTAGGGGCATAAAGTGCATTGCAAAAGGCGACCTCCGTCAGGGTGTGTAAAGCACCTGACGGAGGTCGTTCCTTTATAGCTACGGGCATTACGTAAGTAATGGTCCTGTTATTTTACAATAACCTTGTTGCCATTTACGATGTATGCACCGGCAGGCAGTTCCTCAACAGACTTATCTTGCAGCTTTCTGCCGTCGAGTGTAAAGATTGCCGAGGGTGTGTGATTGTCGGTCGATATCGCACCAATGCCTGTGATGGTTGGCAGCAATGCAAAGCCTTGAGCATTGTTTGCCACATTCTTAGGCAGTTTGAGGTAAGCTTTACCACCTTTGTTGATGAATGGTGCACCATCAGCCTTAGCCCAGAAAAAGCCAAATGTGCGTTTGCCGTCAATGATGCCGTATGTCAGTTGATAGAAGTAACTGTTGTCATCAGCTTCAATCATCTTGTCTCTTTCGGTACCGAAAAGGCAGTTGCCGCTTATCTCATGTGCACCGTTAAACCATGCCTTGTAACAGGGATATTTCCCTTGCGGGGCCTTGATTAGCAAGGCTTGCTTAGCCTGCATTTGGCTGTAGTCAGGTCTTGGCTTCCATTCTATGGCTATCTTGCCATCTTTTACTCCTGTAATGCTGGCAAACTGTTCAATGCCCTCAGGCCAAATGTATTTGTCCTTGCAATAGAATGTAGTATAGCCTTCGGGAGCAACCACGTTGATGTAAGCGATAGGTTCGCGCTCTAATAATTTGAAATCAGCAGTTTCGTATGACGCAAGATTAGTGCTCTTTGTATACTTAAACTGCTTGGTATTCTTGTTAAAGTAAATATAGTAATTGTTTTTACTTTTCAATTTGAAGGTTTCATTAGTGGCGTCAGGAGTTATTGTGAAATCAGAACTGCTACCAACCACAAAGCCTTTATCATTAACAATGAGATATTTTCCATTTAGCAAACTTTCCAGTTTGGCCTTGCCTGAAGATAACTCACAGTAAAGTCCCTCTGTTTCGTTGTAACGTGTGGCTTGTCCTTCGTTAACAGAGATTGGGGTAGCATCAATTTTGGTTTGATATTTAGTTGACAATTTGTTGGCATTAAAGCTATAATAATTGCCTTCGTCGTCTGTTGTCACAATCAAATATTCTCTGTCAGTTGTTAGTGCATTTACTTTGTGGTAAACCACCGGGCTCGGACCATCAATGTTGTTTGTTACAGAGCTGGCCTTGATGGCAGCCATGAAAGGGTATAAGGTCAGTTCGTTGCTGCCTGTGTCATGTGCCACAAACTCATTTTCACTTTCGTCGTAGGTGTAGTAAGGTGCTTTTATGCTAATGGTGTTTGTAGTGGCATTGCCATAAAAACTTGGGGCGCTGCCAGTAGTGGCTTTATCAAGCGTCTTGTCAAACTCAAAGGTGAGCGTGCGGTTGTTCCAAGCTTCGGGCACTTGCACCAAATACGAGCCAGCTGCGATGGCCGACACATCATCAAACGATTTGCCATTGAAGGTGAACAACTTCAGTGCACTGAGGTCAGCCGTACCGACGCCTTCAACCCAAAGTTTGCTCGGTGTGCACGGAAAGCAAAAAGGGCGCTTCTCGTCGGCAGACAGTGTGGTAGTCAGCCACACCTTTTGCGTGGTGGCAAGTGTGGGTGCGGTACCGCTTTGTGTGGCAGTGGCATTGAGGTTTACTGCATCGTCGGCTGTAAGCAGGGCAGCATCGGTTTCGCTCAATGAGCCAGTAGCCTCCACATCAAACACCACAGGCAGCGACCATGCTTTGCGGTAAGCGGCAGCATTTGCAGGTGCCGTCTGCACATATATGGTATTGCCGTCAAAAGCGTGGCTTGATGCTGATGCAGGTTGGGCAGTGTTGGCAACAATGCAGCGCAGATTCTGCGTGTTGGAGAATGCGTGAGCCTTGATAGTTTCTACTGAAGCAGGGAGGTTAAGCGCGTGAGTCGTTAATCCCTCAGGACACGCCAGGAGCGTTTTGCCATCAGCCGTGTACAGCACATTGTCAATACTCTTGTAGGTGGCATTGTCAATGCTTACACTTACATTAGCCAAGTGTGTGCAGCCCTTGAAGGGGTTTACAGGTAAATATACGGCAAGATCTTTAATATTGATACCCTTTGGCAGTGCGGTGCGAAACTGCGTAATATCGTTAAGCTGGTACGATTGTTCGGTGTGCGTTTCGGTCGTTGTGCCATTGTCAACCGTAAAGGTCAGTGTGCCATCGGCTGTGTGCGAAATCTTCAAGTCAAAACTCGACACATTTTGTGTGGCAGTCAGCGTCGTTTCCTTATCGCCATTTGTCTTAATGACGAGGTTACCGTCTTTCTTCAGGTAAAATTGGAAACCATTATTGTAGTGTGTGGCCAAGGCATTGTCGCCTGTGGCTAACAAACTTGAGCCCCATTCGTTAAAGGTATTGCCATTGTTCTGCACCTTGAAGCTAACTTGCCAATCCTCATTGTTTTTAAGTGTATCAGGTAGTGCGATAGGTGCGTTCTCAATCTTTGCGCCTGTTATATCTTTGAGCACAAGGCCCGAACCGCCAAGTTGCTTGATATTTTCAGAGAGCGAGAGACTTGTGAGTGCCGTTTGTTCGTGCAAAGCTGTTGGGGCGATGCCCACGATGGGGCGCCCCTCATAGCTTGCAGGAATTGTCAGTTCACCTTCGCCGCTGAGCACTTTGGTCAGTGTGATGCCGTTGTCATCATATTGGTAGTCAAACTTCCATGAACCAAAGGTTAAATCCGAAACTTCAAAATTGGCTGTATAGGTGCCGTTCTCGGGAGCCTTGAAGCGAATTGTGTTGCGATCAATCCAGCTTTGCGGTATGCGTCGGCCGTATTGGTCGGTCCAATACACGCGGTAGCCGTCGGCGGGGGTGGCGCGCAGCACAACGCTCTCGCCAGCTTTATAGGTATAGGTCTCGGTCTGGCCATTGGCATCAGCCGTGCCGTGTCCGCTCTTGTCTGTGGTTACTGTCACGGAGCATTCTTGGGTTGAATATGGCAGAATGTCGACAGGCACATCATAGGCCATACGCATCAGCCCATTGTCGGCAGGCATGGCACCAGTTTTGGCATCGTAACCTTTTTGCCAAGCACCGTCAAGACGCAAACGTATGTGTGTAATGCCCTCGGGCATATCGTAGGGCAACAGCACCTTGAGCGTGTAGTCGTTGAGTTGGGGGTTTTGTTTTTCCTTTTCGCCCTCAACCTTTATCAGTTCGCCCTCATCGTCAAAGTCGCCATCGCTGTTCAGGTCAATGTAGGCCGACAAGTTGGTATATCCCATGCCGCCTGCACCCAACCAGTGCAAGGTGATTTCGCTACCTTTGGCAGCCTCAGCCATCTTGGTGGTGTGGAACAATGAACTTGGACATTCGTCTGTAGAGTAAACATTCAGCTCATCGCTGTTGTTCTGCTTGAAAGTCAGTGATTTCAGATATTGACCATGAGAGTCGATAACATGTATTTCGCTTGTGTTCTCAGCAGGCGTGCTCCACTTGTTACTTACAAAATTAGCTGTGAAGGTAGCCGCATCAGCTCCGCCATATATGTAGGGATTGACGGTACTTACCACATTGCCGTTGGCATCGGTCCAATTCTTAAAGTCATAGCTGCCAGCAGGTGTGGCTTTGAGGCTTACCGCCTCGGTGTTTGTCACGCTGAGTGCGTCGCTGCCCTCAATGGCCACAGAGCCTTGCTTGTTGTCGCAGTTTACGGTCACGGTACGCGCCGTGGTGATGTTGTCTTTAAGCAAAATGCTGAAGTCGGCCGTTGTACCATCGCTCAATGTCAGACGGGCAGCCACTTGCGTGGCAATAGCCGTGTTAGGCACGTTGATGGTAAGTCCGTCGGCCGTCTCGCCTTCGCCAAAAGTGCCGTCGTTGTTAAAGTCAATGCTCAGTGTGGCAGTCACTCCCGTGGGCAGAGTTGTGGGGAAGGTGTATGCTGCGCCACGAGTGGCAGACACGTTGAGGGCTGTGCCAAGGTCTGTACTCATATAGCGGTAAAAGCAACGCGAGTTGGCATTGGCCGGGCTGACAGTAATGAAATATTTGCCGAATAGTTCTGTTGCTACATCGGCGGTGTTGCCCGTAGGCTGATTGCTGTAACTGAGAGAGGCATTGTGCGCCCACGCCCAGTCGTTGTCAAACCAGTTGGGTAGGGTGGTACCATTGTCTCTATTGTCGAAGAAAGCTTTCCAGCGCTTGTAGTAAAAATCCTTGAGCATGCCGCCCCATTCGCGGTATGAATAGTCGCGCAACCCTGCTCCTTCGCTGTTGCTGTTTTCACCCCATGTCGTGATGAGTGTACGGGCGTTATTAAGTTCGAGCCACTGCTTGTCACTTTCGGTCGTGCCTTTGGCTTCGTCGGCAATGTTGCGTGCCATATTGGTCCAACGGCCCAGCATAAAGTTGGAGTTGGTGTTGAGCAGCGCGTCAAGGTCGAGAATGAGTTGCAAATACGCATCGCGACGCGTAGCGTAGGCCGTGGCATTATTGCTTGTGGCGGCCTCGTTAATGCCTTTGAGCAGATAGTAGCCATAGTCTGTCAGAGCCTGACGTGCAAAGTCGGTCAAATCGTAGCTATAGTTTTCGCCGCTCAGTTCGCCTTTGGCCTGTAGCATTTTGTAGGCCGCATCGAGCACATCTTGCGCATTGTAGAAAATCTCAGTACCGCCCCAGCTTGACACTTTGTCAACACTCAAATTCGGACGTGCGCAGAGCACCGCCTCGTGGGGGCCTTGCAGTGCGGTTTGACAATTAAGTGCCGAGTTGCGCATTTTCTCCCAAGCCTCCTCGGCATTGGCATTGGCTGTGCCATAGCGGCTTGTGCTGTATGCGGCAAGCCACGCCTTGGGGTCGGGGGCACTGCTGCGCCATGGCAGTTCAAACAGGGCATCGTAAAGTACAGGCACTTGCTCAATGGCCTCGGGAGTGGCGCCAATGCCCTTGATGTTGCTGTATGTAGACTTCTGTGTAAAGAAATCGGTCATGATTTTAGACAGACGGCCGAACAAACCCGTGCGGCCACCAAAGTTGGGCAGTGCACAGTAAACGGCATCATGGCCTTTGTAATCATTAAAATGTGTGTGTGCATCGCTGAAGAGGTCAAGCACAATGAGTTTGCCCTTTTCTACTTTGTCTAATACATTGTATTGCGCGCCACTCCATTGCCAGAACTGAATGACCCACTTGCCATTGCTGTTGGCCTTGTACATGGCATCGGCTATTTTGCTATAAGCAGAGGCTACATCAATGCCGTCGGTGTTGGCCCCCTCGTGGAAGGGGTCCATGCTGTAATATTCAGATGTGCCCATCAACTCCTCAAGACGCTTGTAGTAGAGTGCTGATATTTCGGTAAATGCGGTGGAGTTGGGGTCGAGAATGTAGGGACGCACAAAGTTGCACCAGTTGCCCTGGTTGTTAGCTTTGTAACCCTTTTTGCTCTCGATGTTGCTCGGCACCATGCCAGCATAGCCAGGCAGTACGGGCTGCATGCCGAGCTCGCGCTCGCGGGCCAAAATCTTTTTGGCCAAACCCTCTTGGCGTGTGTACCACCAATCGGGGTTGGGGCCACCCCAACCCTCAAGGTTGTTCATGCCCCACCAAGCCTGGAAACAGGGGCCGGCAATAAATGCGTTGGCCTCGGCATTGGTGTAGCCAAGGTCGTTGACCAGCAGATTCCTCCACACCACGTCAAGGCCCACAATCTGCAACGGCATGTTGATGCCGTGCAGGGCCATCCAGTCAATTTCCTTTTGCCAGCGGTCCCATGTCCATACCGACATGGAGTATGAAAAGGTGCAGTAGTTGAGGTAGTAGCGGTAGTCAACGCTGCTCTCGTGTGTCTCGTCGGTAGTGGGCACGGGCAGTGTTTTGCTGCTTAGGTCCGTGGTCAGATTGTTCCACGACAGATTGACGTGGGCATAGTGGTTGAGATACCAGTTAATACCCGTTGTCACCGCCGAAATGTTGCTGCCCTTGATGCAAGGCTTGCCATCTTGGCGTGTAATGACAAAGGCCTCCTTGCCGTTGCTGCTGATGCTTTCGTCGACAATGGTGACAAAGCGGTCGGCTGTGCCGTTGCCACCAATGCGGTTGAGCAGGGCAGTTACAGCGGGCGGATTTTGTGTGGCTGCTGCAAGTGTTTGCACGCAAGCCAAGGCCAAAAGCACAACGAAGAGTTTGATGCTTTTGAAGTGATGTTTGTAATGCCTCATCGATGTATGGGGTTGAATGGTTAATGTGATATTTCTTTGTATGGTTGGCCTCATGACATGGTGGTGCAATGGGGCTTGTGTTCCTGTCTGTTATTGTAGTAAGTGGTGTGGGTAATGTCGGTTGTGCAGATGGTGTATGCACGCTTTGTGCTTACCCCTAAAAAGTAGTTATATTCATTTTGTCTGCACTCTGCACTAAGTGCGTTTAATGTATTGATAATCAGTTTGTTATGGCGTGTAGACAACTTGTAAAACCATCTACACTTTGTCTGCACTTGTCATCTACACTCTTTGTTCGCATATTATCCTCTACACGGTATGTTCACCCTCTCTATCTCTACCCCCTCAGTCTGCAATCAACCTTTGCGCCATCTTAATTATATATATGTGTGCGTCAGTTGGAGCGCGCCGGTGCAATTTCCAGTCATGTGGGATAGAAAAAACAGTTGCGGGAGGTAGAAAAATGTGTTGCTCCGTGTGTTATAACGGCCTCCCGTTACTGTCATTGCTTGCGCGCATGACCGCGTTGGCTGATGCTTGTGCACAGTATGGCTGGTGCGCTTGCTGTGCATTTAACTTGCCGAATGCGGTGTGCAGATACAGTGTAGATAAATTACGAGTTTGTCTACACTCCTAAAGCCGTTGATATTCATTGTATTACGTGCTATTAGTGTAGAGTGTAGACAAAATGACAAAAAATAAATTGTAGGGTGCTGACGATGCAGTAAAGTGTATACACTCCACCAAAGTGCATCATTAGTATGTAGTGGTTTTCTCCTTAAGTTTTGATGACAAAAAGTCGGCGGCGTGTACAATGCTTACGAGGGCCGACTTGTCGCTGGCTGTGAAAAAGGAGTAGCGGTTGGTGCTGCCGTTTTCGCCCACATCGAACATGCCCATGTGCCAACGTATGGCCAACATCTCCTCGGGTTTGAGGCGCATATACCAGCTGAGCATAAGGCACGACTTTTCACCATGCCCGAAGGGAAAATCATCTTTTATTTCATATCCATTGTACGACTGCCATTTGCCTTTGTCGTCTTTTTTCCAACGTTCGGCTTTGTGGTACATTTTGACTTTGCATATATCGTGGAACAATGTGGCAATGGCAATGCTCTCGCGCGATATTTGCTCTTGAAATGGCGATGTGCCGTTTTCGATGGCAGGCTGTGCCACACTGTCGTAGATGCTGCATGCCGTTTCGAACACGTTGATGCAGTGTTGGCACAGGCCACCGTCCTCGTTGAGATGGAAGTTGGTAGAGCTTGGTGCCGTGTAGAAGTCGGTGTTTTCGAGATAGGCCAACACTTTGTCAACACCCTCACGCTTGATGTGTTCATGACAGAGGGCTATGAAGCGCTGCTTGTTGGCTTCGATAATGTCGGGGGTCATACGCTTTTGATCTTTTGTTTGTGTGGGGGGGGATTTTTGTAAGTCACCGTGGTGGGCTGCACCTTGATGTTGTTAATCGGCAGTTTCAGCCAATGCCTTTTCGTCAGTCTCTTTTTGTTGCCTGATTTCGGCATAAGCCTCTTGATTGACAGACAATCCCATTTGTTGGGCGCGTTCCATCACAAAATTAAGGGCGGCCAAGGGTTTGTTTTCGGCTTTGCCGTCAAGTATGGCGTCTTTGAGTGCACTCTTCAGCGTACCAATTTCGCGGCAAGGGGGCAAGGTGAACAATCGCATGATTTCGTCGCCTGTAACGGGTGGTTGGAAATTGCGTATGCGGTCTTTCTCTTCGATGTCGATGAGCTTTTGGCGCACGATTTTGAAGTTTTGCAGAAAGTTCTTTTTGCGTTGCTCATTCTTGCTGGTGATGTCGGCTTCGCACAACAGCATGAGGTCTTCAATGTCGTCGCCAGCCTCAAATAGCAGTCGTCGCACGGCGCTGTCGGTCACGATGTCGTCGGCTATGGCAATGGGGCGCATGTGCAATCCTACAAGTTTGGCCACATACTTCATACGCTCGTCAAGTGGCAGTTTCATGCGGTTGAAGAGCGGTTTTATCATCTTTTCGCCCAGATAGTTGTGGTTGTGGAAGGTCCAGCCTATGGCTGGTTCCCAGCGCTTGCTGCGTGGCTTGCCAATGTCGTGTAGCAGGGCTGCCCAGCGCAGGTAGAGTTTGTCACTCTTTGATGCCACGGTGTCGAGCACCTCGAGTGTGTGGTAGAAGTTGTTCTTGTGCGATTTGCCGTTGCGCGTTTCCACGCAGTCGAGATTGGCCACTTCGGGCAGAATGATGGACAACAAGCCGCAGCGCTGCAGTTCTACGAAGCCGATAGATGGCACCTTCGACATCATTATTTTGTTCAGCTCTGTAATGATGCGTTCGGCGCTGATTATCTTGATGCGGTCGCGGTTGCGGCCCAGGGCTTCGAAGGTTTCGTCCTCAATAGTAAAGTTGAGCTGGGTGGCAAAGCGCACGCAGCGCATCATGCGCAGCGGGTCGTCGCTGAAGGTGATGTCGGGGTCGAGTGGGGTGGCTATGATGCCGTCCTCAAGGTCGCGCACACCATCGAAAGGGTCGACCAACTCGCCGAGCCGGGCTGCGTTGAGGCAGATGGCCATGGCGTTGATGGTGAAGTCGCGGCGGTTTTGGTCGTCTTCAAGGGTACCGTCTTCGACAATGGGTTTGCGTGAGTCGTGTGAGTAGCTCTCTTTGCGTGCGCCCACGAACTCAACCTCGTTGTGGTGCCACTTGACTTGTGCTGTGCCAAAGTTGCGGAACACTGACAGATGGGCGCCGCGCCCAAGCTTTTGGGCAAAGGCTTCGGCCATTTTGATGCCGCTGCCAACTACTACCACGTCAATGTCGTTGGTGGGTCGCTCTAAGAATAAATCACGCACGTAACCGCCAACCAGATAGCATTCAAGCTGCAACTCGTCGGCGGTTTCGGTAAGTTTGTTAAAAAGTGGGGTGTCTATTTTATGCTTTATCTCTTCTTGTGTAAGAATTTTCATCAGGTGCTTGCAGTCTTAATGTAGATGGTGTGTAGCAGTGGTGCATTGACGGCGTTGTCTGCCTGTTTACCAATCGTAACCACCGGCGCGTACAAATCTCAGCGTGTAACTGGTGCGGCTGTCGTAGTCATCGACGTTGAGTGTCATGTAGTCGCCGCTGAAGGTGCTGACGTATGCGTCCATGCTGACGGTTCTGCCATTATCAAATGACATTTGTATGTTGCGTCGACCGGCCATGCTCCAAAGTCCTCGCTCTGGCTGTGTGCCATATCCTTCGGTGTAAAAATCGCCGTTTTTGTAAAACGTCCAATAGTCGTCTTGTCTGTATGGGCCGTAGCCTGTGGTCTCGACAATTCTCCATTGGCCTGTTATGTCTGAACCACCGTCCCAGTCGTTCCACCAATCTTCGTCACAACTGAACATGGTCATCAGTGTGATGAGTGCGAGTGTCCACATTGTGGCTTGCTTTTTGATTGTTTTCATAATCGGTGTGTTATTAGCTTGCAGTTAATGAGTATGTCTGTTTTATGCGCAGTCATAATCTTATGATGCGACAAGTGCAAACTTACATAAAATTATTCAAAACTGCATTCAGTCGGAGGGAAAATTGTTTGATGCGGTTGAATTTGCGGCGTGAGGTGTGGCTTTTTGTATAAATTGTTTGCGGTTTTATATGCCTTCGGATATGTGACTTTGTTTGTATTTTGTTATGATAGGCTGCACCTCGGCAATAAAAATGAAAGTCTTGGGCCTTTCATTTTGTATTGCGCTCGGTTTGCACTATCTTTGTACGCAAAACCATTTTATAACGTATGCAACAGAAAATCATTATTCTCGATTTCGGCTCGCAGACGACTCAGTTGATCGGTCGCCGCTTGCGCGAACTCGACACGTTTTGCGAAATTCTGCCCTACAACAAGTTTCCACACGACGACCCGAGCGTGATTGGTGTAATCCTTTCTGGTTCACCTTATAGCGTGTACGATCCGGAGGCCTTTAAGGTAGATTTGACCAATATCCGTGGCAAGTATCCTATCCTGGGCATTTGCTATGGTGCACAGTATATGGCGCAGACTTATGGCGGAAAGGTTGAACCAGCCGGCAGCCGTGAGTATGGACGTGCTAACTTGGAGCAGTTTGACCATGAGAATCCCTTGTTTAAGGGGTTTGACGAAAACTCTCAGGTGTGGATGAGCCATGGCGATACCATTACTGCTATTCCCGAAAACTTTCATTGCATTGCCTCAACGTCAAAGGTAAAGTTTGCAGCTTATCAGGCTGACAACGAAAAGCTGTGGGGTGTGCAGTTCCACCCGGAGGTGTTCCACTCTCTGCAAGGTACGCAGTTGCTCAAGAACTTTGTGGTAGACATTTGTGGCAGCCGCCAGGATTGGAGTCCTGACTCATTCGTGGATACAACAGTGGCCGAACTGAAGGCGCAACTTGGTAACGACCGTGTTATTCTTGGTCTGTCGGGCGGTGTTGACAGTTCAGTAGCTGCCGTGTTGCTCAACCGTGCCATTGGCAAGAATCTTACGTGTATATTCGTAGACCATGGCATGTTGCGCAAGAATGAGTTCCGTGATGTGATGCACGACTATGAATGCTTGGGCTTGAATGTGATCGGAGTTGATGCTTCGGCCAAATTCTTTGCCGACTTGGAGGGCGTTACTGATCCTGAACAAAAGCGTAAGATTATCGGTCGTGACTTTGTGGAGGTGTTCAATGCCGAAGCTAAGAAATTTACTGATGCCAAATGGTTGGCACAGGGCACGATATATCCTGACCGCATAGAATCGTTGAACATTACAGGCAAGGTTATAAAGAGCCATCACAATGTGGGCGGTCTGCCCAAGGAGATGAACTTGCAACTTTGCGAGCCGCTCAAGTGGCTGTTTAAGGATGAGGTGCGCCGCGTGGGACGCTCAATGGGCATGCCCGAGCATTTGATTACGCGTCACCCATTCCCCGGACCGGGTTTGGCAGTGCGTATTCTTGGCGATATTACCCCCGAAAAGGTGCGCATCTTGCAAGATGCTGATGACATCTATATACGTGGCCTGCGCGACTATAAGGTAAAACTCTCGGGTGAGGAAGCACGTCGCGTGCTTGCCGCAGGTGTGCCGGCTGACATGAAGGACGGCGAGATAGAAGTTAGCCTTTACGACCAAATATGGCAAGCTGGTACCGTGTTGCTTTCAACCGTACGTTCGGTTGGTGTGATGGGTGATGAGCGTACTTATGAACACCCTGTAGCATTGCGTGCTGTGACAAGTACTGATGCCATGACGGCTGACTGGGCGCATTTGCCTTACGACTTTATGGCTAAGGTGTCGAACGACATCATTAACCATGTGAAGGGTGTTAACCGCGTATGCTATGACATTTCGTCAAAACCGCCTTCAACTATTGAGTGGGAATAATCGGAATGCCGAAATATAGGGGCTAAATGTCATGTAATTTGGTTTTAGCCTAAAGAGTAGGGGGATTTGTTGACGTGAATTACTGATTGTCAACAAATCCCCCTTTCTTGTACGATTTATCAAAAATCGTCCCCGATGTCGTTCCTACTTATGCCTGCTTGCATTTAGGGTGGTTCTAATAATTCTGAAATAGGGATTTGTGCGCTATCGGAAGTGTATTTTTGAAAGTGTGTGAGGGAGCATAGCGGGCTATGTGACCGAACAAACTTTCAAAAAGGCACTTTCGAGAGCGTGCAAATCACATTTCAGAATAGCAGAACTCTAAAAACAGAATTTTTAGAACCACCCTTCATTCTTTTTGTTCATGTAACTTTCTATCATACAATAACTGATGCCTGCTGAGAGGAATTGGTCGAAAAGTTCGTGCTGCCTTGTTCTTACCTTAAGCTCTAAGGCATCTATCTGCTTGTTCAACGGCGTTAATGTTCGTTGGTAAGTGGTGTTCTTTATATGACCGCTTTTCAGTTCGACTTTCAATTTTCGTTTCTGTTTGTTGATCAGGTCGATTTCCCTCTCAGTATGCTCTTTGAAGGATTGAAATTCGGAAAAGGCTCCACTTATCTCTTCATCGTTGTGCTTTAACCAAGTGTCCGCATACATAGAGTGCCATTTGTCCGATTCCGCAGAAATTTGTTTTATGCTCTTTTTCAGTTGGTTAATCTCAGATTGCATAAAGCGCTCCTTGATTTCAACAGAATAGTTCCAATTTTCACTATCCTCAGCGTGCAAGATGTCAAGCACCTGCTCAAGCGTGTAGACTTGATAGATGTGCTTAGCCTCGTCATACCGTGTGTTGATAGCCGTGAATGATTGCCAATGGCTTGCAAATAAGGAGACGGTTACAGATTTAACACGACCGTCTTCATAGACCTCAGCACAACGGTTCGCACCACTCAACGGGCTGCCTGCCAAGTGGAAGACAAGACTTCGACAACCTTCTTTATCTGTGCGCAATGCTTCAGGGCAAGTTGCCCACCATTCCAAATATATGCCCACTGTAGGGGCATTGAAGCCTGATGTGCCAGTGTATGCGAGTCCGTTTTGAACGGCAACAGGAGCAAGAAACATTCTGCTGTCGCGCATGATACGCTCACTGTGGGCCAAAAGGTAGAAAGCGTTGTCGGTAAAGAGCTTCTTCTGACGTTCTTTTTCTTCATCTGCATTTGGTTGTGGCTTGCATGGTTTAATGCCCATATCCAAATACGCTCCTGTTGTATTCAACTGCATTTTATCGGACGCAAATTTTGTTTTGGGGGATTGCTTTGTAAAGCACTCAAGTGCTTCTCCATTCATTAGGGTGATGCTATTCTTAGGTTGCTCTGTGTTACGATGTGTCATGTTCTAATATTATTGTGGGTGAATGAAATACGTTTGCTTACGTTATAGCCAACGTTTGGTTGATGTATAGACGAACCTTTTCAGTGTCGCTATGCTGATTGGACGTGTTCTTAATAAGGACGGCGTCATGTGATAGTTACTGGAGCATATTAACGAAATCTGTATTACCTTTTTACTTCGTTCATACAACGCATATTTGTGCCATTCGCCTCGTTTGTAACCTTGGAGAAGGGCATGCAATTAAAGTGTGAGGCATTAGTATGCTCCACACTGCTCATAACAATTCCAAAAGTGTCTGTTTTTGTGACATACCTTTTTAATTTAATGATTATGGCTCTAAATCCTTAAACTCGTATCGTTTTTACCACCGTGGCTATGTCTGCTCGGTTGGTCCAGCACTTAAGCTGTCTCTTGATACTTAGTCAAAAAGTAAAAGAACTACACCCCAATTTGGAAGTAGCTAATGCAAATTTACAACTTTATTCAGATAAAGTCGAAAAACCGGTGCTAAGAATGCTATAGATCGTAGGTTCTAATATTAGATGGAGTATAATTGAGTGGGAATAACCCATTCAGAGGCTAAAGGCTCTTGAATATAAAAAAGGAGATTTGCTGATGCTTATCAGGCATTAGGCAAATCTCCTTTTTTTGTGCAACTTCCGTACTGGGTGTTACAACATAATTCTGGACACCTGTTTGGCTTTATGCTTTATGCGTAAAACCGCGTGCGAGGAAGAAGAATATGTGTGCCACGCCAAACAAACTTGCTATCCATAACATCAAATGGCTTTCTTGCCAACCTACAGTCTGTTGATGCCAAAATCCGGTGATGATGCAAAGGAAGGCTACAAACACGCCAATGGCGCTCAGTATGGTTTGGCCATGGCGTCGCACTGTGCCACCTCCGGCAGTGCTGTGCTTTATGCCATAGAATGAGTAAATGTCAATGCCTATGAGCATCCACATGACAAGACGTATCCATGTTTCGGCCGGAAGGAAGAGCATCATGCCTACGCAGCACACTAAACCGGCTGCGGGTATCCATGGCACAAGGGGCGTTTTGAAACCTCGCGGGGCATTGGGCTGAGTGCGACGCACTACAATCACGCCAAGGCACACAAGTGAGAAAGCGAAGAGTGTGCCGATGCTTGTCATCTCGCCAGCTACGTTGGCCGGGACTATGCCAGCAAGCAAACCAATGATAATCATAAAAAGGAAATTGCTGCGTGCAGGGGTGTGAAAACGTTTGTGCAGGTGAGAGAATACTGGTGGAAGAAGTCCGTCCTTGCTCATGCTGTAAAATACGCGGCTTTGTCCCAACATCATGACGAGCACCACACTTGCGTAGCCCAGCAATATGGCTACAATGATGCCGCGATTTAACCACGGGAAGGCCGGCACTACAACACCGTCAGGACCAACGGGACCCATGTGGGCAACGGCAGTCGCTGCGGGGGCTATACTTTCGGCTCCGATGTAGGCATGGTAGTCTACTACACCTGTCATGACAAATGAAAACACCATGTACAATATGCTGCATATTATGAGTGAACCTAAAATACCGATTGGCATGTTTCTGCGTGGGTTCTTGGTTTCTTGTGCAGCTGTGCTGACGGCATCAAAGCCGATGTATGCAAAAAATACGATGGCTGCGCCACGAAGTATGCCCGACCAACCATATTGACCAAATATACCTGTGTTTTGAGGTATGAATGGGGTGAGGTTGTCGGTGTTGATGTATTTGAAACCAATGACTATAAAGGCTAAAACTACTGCTATCTTGAGCGTGACCATAAAGTCGTTGAATTTAGAACTGCCAGCGGTGCCTCTCATTAGTATAACGGACAGTAATACAACCAATAGTGCTGCGGGCAGGTTAAACACGCCACCTTCTGCCGGGCAAGCGGTCCACTCAACAGGTATGGCGTACCCGATGTCGGACATCATGATGCTGAAATACTTGCTCCACGAAATAGAAATGGCTACTGAAGCCACGGCGTATTCGAGCACGAGATCCCAACCGATGACCCAGGCCACAAGTTCGCCCATGGTAAAGTATGAATAGGTGTATGCAGAGCCTGACACGGGTAGCATTGACGCAAATTCTGCGTAGCAAAGACCTGCCAAGGCGCACGCAATGGCTGCCAGCGCGAAACTAATGACGATGGCTGGACCGGTGTGTTCTCCTGCTACAATGCCTGTTACAGAAAATAGACCGGCGCCAATAATTACACCGACACCAAGGGCTATCAAGCCCCAAGGGCCTAACACACGTTTTAATCCCCTTCCACCTTCGTTGTCGGCTTCGTGTAGTAAATCCTCTGCGCTCTTTTTTACAAATAAGTCCATAGTAATGTATCTTTGTGTTTGTATTTTATGTTGCAAAGTTAGCAAAATGTTTGCATACTATGTGCATTATTCTTCATTTTGTAAACGAAAGCACGCGCAAGGCGCAGTTTTGAAATAACTGCTTGATATACAAAAAGCCTCGTTGCTTTGGGACGTATGTCCGGTTGCAACGAGGCTTAATATCTATATCTTATGTGATATTGGCTTATTCAGCGCGGAGAGTGAAACGCTTGAAGGCAGTAACAGTGAGTTCCTTGTCGGCAGACTTGAGGTACTCTGATACAGTCATCTTGCTATCCTGGATATACTCTTGGTTCAAGAGGCAAGATTCCTTGTAGAACTTGTTCATACGGCCGTTGGCGATGTTCTGAATCATCTGCTCGGGAAGGTTGGCAGCCTTTTGCTCTGCGGTAGTCTTCTTCAACTCGCGGATTTGGTCAGCTTGCTCAGCAGTGATGTTACCCTTCATGATGCCTTCTTCGAGGTGTTCTTCGCTTTCGGCAATGTAGAGGTTGAAGCCGGCCTTCTTCAATGCTGCTTCAACAGCCTTCTTAACCTGCTCTTCCTTAGTCTTTTCGATGGCAACCTTAAGTTCCTCGTCCTTAACAGCCTGGGGAACGCTTGCTTCGTCAAGAGCTACGGGGTTCATTGCTGCAACCTGCATGGCAACGTTGTGAGCCTCCTCTTCAGCAGGCTTGTTAGTTTGTACCATGGTGCAGAGCATGTGACGGCCCATGTGGTCGTAAACTGCCACATTGTCGCCTTCGATGAAGCTATAGCCATCGAGTTCCATCTTCTCACCAGTGATACCGCTACGGTCAGTAACAGCCTCAGCTACAGTGTGGCCACCCATAGGCAGAGCCTTAACCTCGTCGATGCTCTTGCACTTGTTGGCAACAGCAGCGTCAAGAATGTCTTGAGCGAGCTTAACGAAATCAGCATTCTTGGCAACGAAGTCAGTTTCGCACTTCAAAGCGATGATGGCAGCAAAGCCGTTCTCGCTCTTTACGAGCACGCAACCTTCGGCTGCTTCGCGGTCAGAACGCTTGGCAGCTACAGCCTGACCCTTCTTACGAATGATTTCGATAGCCTCTTCGAGGTTACCATTTGACTCAGCGAGTGCCTTCTTGCAGTCGCCCAAACCAGCACCAGTCATGGTGCGGAGCTTCTTGATATCTTCTAATGCTACTCCCATTTTATTGTTGGAAATATATAGTTGTTTTGAGATAGTATTAACTAAAAAAGAAAAGTCCTTAGTTCTAAGGCACAAGCCGTTACAAAGTCACCTTTAGTCGATAACGGCAAAAACTAACCTTATAACCCTATAACCTTAAAACTAAGAACTACTTGATGAAAAGATTACTCAGCCTTAGCCTCAGCAGCGGGAGCTTCAGCAGCCTCGTCCTTGTCGGCACGAGCCTTTGAAGCGCGCTTGTTACGAGTCTTGGCTTCGCCTTCGCCAGCGGCTTCAGCGTCAACCTTCTCGGCCTTGCGCTCCTCGATACCTTCAGCGATAGCACCGCATACAGCGTCAAGGATTACCTCGATGCTCTTGTTAGAGTCATCGTTGGCAGGGATGATGTAATCTACAACGTTAGGATCAGAGTTAGTGTCGACAATACCAAACACAGGGATGCCGAGGCGCTGAGCCTCTTTTACTGCGATGTGCTCCTTGCATACGTCAACCACGAACAGAGCGGCGGGGAGACGAGTCAAGTCGCTGATTGAGCCGAGGTTCTTCTCCAACTTAGCACGCTGACGAGAAATCTGAAGGATTTCACGCTTTGAGAGGTTAGAGTAAGTACCATCGTTCATCAACTTGTCGATATTGGCCATTTTCTTAATAGCCTTGCGGATAGTGGGGAAGTTGGTGAGCATACCGCCCGGCCAACGTTCAGTCACGTAAGGCATATTAACTGAGGCAGCCTTGTCGGCTACAACCTCTTTTGCTTGCTTCTTAGTAGCTACGAAGAGGACACGCTTGCCCTGCTTTGCGATTGCCTTCAAAGCTTCAGCAGCTTCGTCAATCTTGGCAACAGTCTTGTGAAGGTCGATGATGTGAATGCCGTTACGCTCCATGAAGATGTAAGGAGCCATGGCGGGGTTCCACTTGCGTTTGAGGTGACCGAAGTGACAACCGGCCTCCAAAAGGGTGTCGAATGATGTTCTAGACATTTCTTTGTTTTGTTTTGTTCGTTTACTTTCTTTGTGAGTTGTGTTTTAGTTCAACCAGCCAGCGGGTAGCTTCTGTAAGTAAGTCTTGTATCAGAAGATCCTGCTGGTTTAGATACTAAACGTAAATCCAGTTGCAAGTCTGAAATCATGCGGCACATTTGTCGTGTGATTTCAGGCAGCGCATTTGAATATTAACGCTTGCTGAACTGGAAGCGACGACGAGCCTTGGGCTGACCGGGCTTTTTACGCTCAACGGCACGGGGGTCGCGAGTCATGAAGCCTTCAGCACGAAGAGCCTTCTTGTCATCAGCATTGATTTTCACGAGTGCACGGGCGATAGCGAGGCGAAGAGCCTGGCTCTGGCCAGTGAAACCACCACCGCAGAGGGTTACCTTGATGTCGTACTTTTCAGCAACATCCAAGAGGGTAAGGGGCTGCTTTACAACAAACTGCAGGATGGGAGAGGGGAAGTACTCAGTGAGGTCTCTCTTGTTAATGGTAATTTTACCTGTACCTTCGGTTACGTAGATACGGGCGATGGCGCTTTTGCGGCGGCCTAATGCATTAATCATTTCCATTGCTGCTAAGCTTATTTAAGGAGGTTAATATCAATTGCCTTGGGGCTTTGTGCTTCGTGCTTGTGTTCTGCACCTTCGTAAACGTAAAGGTTTGTGAGGAGCTTGGCACCGAGCTTGTTCTTGGGAAGCATACCCTTAACTACGCGACGGAAAAGTTTGTCTGCACCGTTGGGCTTAGCCATGATGCTGGCAGGAGTGTGTTCGCGCTGACCACCAGGATAACCAGTGTAAGTAAGATAGATGCGATCTGTCCACTTCTTACCAGTGAGCTGGATTTTGTCGGCATTGATAATGATAACGTTGTCGCCGCAGTCTACGTTCGGAGTAAAATTGGGTTTGTACTTACCGCGCAGCAGTTTGGCAACTTTTGTGCAAAGACGACCGAGAACTTGGTCAGTAGCGTCTACTACTACCCATTCTTTCTGTGCAGTCTCTTTGTTAGCAGAAATGGTCTTGTAACTTAAAGTGTCCACTTTTGTTTGTTTTAATTGTAACTACTAATGTTTATCTTTTACCGCAGATATTACCTAACCATTACACCCTGGCCAATAGAACGGATGCAACTATTAACCTGCGGATTGGCTGGCTTTTATGGCCGGCCAGATAATAATCGGCGTGCAAAAGTACTACTTTTTTGTTTCATGGCAAACCCTCCGAGTAGTTTTTTATGTAAATCAGCGGTTTTAAGTGCGTTTTATGGTCTGCAGAGGTTGTAAAGGCAAGTATGTGAATGTATAATCAGGTCTTCAGGATTAGTTTACACCATCATCTTCTACACCTATTCATATAATCTGTATTCGAAAGCCTAATTATAAGCATAACAGCTATTCTACGCTTGATATTGTTACATCGTCATAATGGCTAACCATTTCTATTAGGTGTTCGTTGCTGTTGTGCCTTTTGATGCGGAGTTCGAGTTCTACCTTGTACAAGTCGGTGTTTTGGGCAGTTTGCTGTTTGCGCAGTTTGTATGACGAAATACTGATATTGGCTTGTTTGAGTTGTTTGATAATGGCCTTTATGTTGCTTTCATTTGTTGTGTAGAAAGACAATTCTACCACGGTCTTTCCGATGTGTGGAACAAAGGCTATGAGTACTTCGAGCCCGATAATAACAATGGCAGTGGCAATGCTTGCTGCTGCATACATGCCGCTGCCGCAAGCCAGGCCTATGGCTGCAGTTACCCACAACCCGGCTGCAGTGGTGAGGCCGCGTACCACATTCTTTTGAAATATGATGGTGCCCGCGCCAAGGAAACCTATTCCTGAAACAACCTGTGCTGCTACGCGTGAGGAATCTTTCAGGTCGAATCCGAAGCCATATTGTGACACGATGCAGAACAGGGCACTGCCGAGTGCTACCAAGAAGTGGGTGCGAAATCCCGCATCTTTCGACCTGTATTCGCGTTCAATGCCTATAATACCACCCAACACCAGGGCGATGAGCAGGCGGAGAGTTATTTCAATAATCATAAAGTATGTGTGTGTTTAATGAGTTAAGGTTATGAGATCATATGATGAGCGATTGTCCTTATTGGCAATGCGCTATAATCTCATAACCTTAACAGGGTGGTTATTTATTCCGCCGACAGAACAAATGATTGGTCTGCCAGCCGTATGGTGTTGCTGAAGTGACAACTTATTTTATGGTGTCCCACCAGTTGCTGTCGTTTTGCAGATATTTGGCAAACCAGGCATAGATTACATTGAGCCATGCGAGGCGTTTGTTGTAATCGGTGATGACGTGATTCTCACCCTCCACCTGTACGTATGCCACATCGCGGCCAAGAATTTTGAGCGCAGTGTAGAGTTGTTGGCTCTCATTGGTTGGCACGTTGGTGTCGGCTGTACCATGCAGCAACAGCAGGGGCGTGTGAATTTTGTCAGCATTGAACAGAGGCGACTGTTTGACGTAGAGGTCGGGGTTGTTCCATGGAAAACTACCATATTGAGCTGTTTCGCCGTAAGAGTAGCCCCAATAGCCGCCGCCCCAGTAGCTGGCAATGTTGCTGATGCCGGCGTGTGAGATGGCTGCAGCAAATATGTCGGTACGTGTTTGCAGGTATTCAGTCATGAAACCACCGTATGAAGCACCGATGCAGCCTACACGCTTGGCGTCAACAAAATTGTGCTGCTTGCAGAACTCTTTGACGCCCTGAATGATGTCGTCGCCAGATTCGTGTCCCCATGTGTTGACGTGGCGTGCAGCAAATTCCTGGCCATAGGCGGTAGTTCCGCTTGGGTTGAGCACATAAACTACGTAACCTTGTGCTGCAAAGGTTTGGAACGGATACCATGATTCAAGTTGATTGCTCGAGGGTGAGCAGCCACCATAGTAGTACACTATCATGGGATACTTCTTGCTGCTGTCAAAGTTGGGCGGTAAAAGGTAAAAACCGTCGATAGAGTCGCCACGTGTGGCCTTGAATTGCCAGCTGGTGCTTGGGGCGATAGCTACATCTTTGTATATGTCGTCAAAGTTGATTGAACCAATGTGGCGAGTCTGTGGCTTAGCCTTGCCCAATTCGCAAGTGTACATATCGCGTGCTCGTTGCGGTGTCTGTCCAAAAAATACTGCGCGGGGTGCAGACTTGGCAGTTGTGGCAATACTATAATCCTGCACGTATGTGACGGGCAACTCATAGCGTGTGACTTGCATGTTTTTAGGGTTGAGACGGAAAAGGTTCCGTCCCATGCGGTCGTCGGCAGTAAAGTAAATCATGTTATCACCCTTGTTCCATTCGTAATTGGCCACCGAGGGATTAAAATGCCGTAGGGCGGGTGTGGTCTTGCGCGAAGCTATGTCGTATATGTAAAGCCGGTAGTCAAAGCCTTGTGGTGTTTGTCCGGCTTTAACTTCGCTCCCAATTCCTGCAAATGCGCCAGGCGAGGCCGATATGAGCAGCTGTTGTGCGTTAGGTGAGAATTGCGCACTATTGATGAAAGTAGTGTCTGCAAGCAGTGTGTCAACCTTTCCGGTGTAGGCATCCATGCGTACAAAAGTGGTGCGTGAAATGGGCAGTTTGCTCACATCGGTGCGGCCGTACTGCAACAGCAGTTGCTTGCCGTCGGCAGAGATGTCGGCTAACCATACGCCGGCAGTGCCAAAGGTGATGCGTTGCATAAGTCCGCTTTTCAAATCATAGCGCCACAAGTTGTTGCGGTTGCGCCAGCCTGGTTGGCGATCATCGGGTTCTTGTATGCGTTTCAAGCCATTTTTAGAGCCCTCACCCTCCTCGGTCTTGTTGAAGATGAGGTAGTTCCCGTCGGGCGACACATTAAAACCTCCGTCCGGCATGTTGTCGGCCAACACTTGTTCTTTGCCGTCGGCGGGTGTGTACACTACGAGTTCCTTGCCTTGTCCGCTGGGGCGAGTGTAGTATAACACATCGCGGTTGCCGTTGAGCCAATTCAGTTCTACATACTCATTGCGGTGCATCAGTTCGCGTCCTGTAGCCACTTCGGTCAGCGTGGTGGTATACTGACTTTTACCATCGGTCTTGGTATAATAGCTCGATGTTACAAGGTATTTACCCGTGGGCGAGAGCGCCACGTTGCGGTAGTGTGGCCCCCAAGTCTGTTGTCCAATGGTGAAGGGGCGCTTACCCGTAGCATTCACTTGCAATCCGGCAAGGTCTTTGCCCGTGATGCTCACATCAAATGAGTCCTTGTCGGCCTTTTGCGTAAATATTTGCAGAGCCAGTTCGGCGCGTCCTGGCGTAAGTGTCAGGTCGTTGCTGCTTTCTTTGTCGTTGACGTACAACTTGTAGTTGCTGATGCCTTTAATGTTGACGTGCGCTTTAGTGTAGCGGTCAGCCTGCAGGTTAAATCGCAAAATGCGCATGGCTGGCAAGCTGTCCTTTTCAAGCGTAAAGTGATAGCCTTGATTGATTTTGGTAAAAACGGGCTTGTGCACGCCACTCGTTTTGATGAGTTTGGCGTTGCTGCCGAGTGCTTCCTTAATGTCAAAAGGCTGTCCTTTAGTATTTAGAGAATCGGTAGAGTAGGGGCTTTGTATGGTGTAGGGGCCCTCCATCTGTGCTGTTTTAACCACCAACGTGTCGGTGGTAGCAGATGCTGCAACTGAAAGCAGTATTGATAAAAGCATAATGCGGTATGTGTGTTATTAGTTGTTGCTGCGGTCACGGTCCATGGTTTGGAAATCCTTTTTGCGCAACTTAAAGCTATTAGTTAGGTATTTGTCTCGAACAACTTGGTTCTCAGCTAATTCCTCGGGCGTACCTTGGAATAGTATTCTGCCTTCAAACAGTAGATATGCACGGTCGGTAATACAAAGTGTTTCCTCCACATTGTGGTCGGTGATGAGAATGCCTATGTTGCGGTCCTTCAGTTTCCACACAATGTATTGAATGTCCTCCACGGCAATGGGGTCAACGCCCGCAAATGGTTCGTCGAGCATGATAAACTTTGGGTCGATAGCCAGACAGCGGGCAATCTCAGTACGTCGGCGCTCACCGCCTGACAGTTGGTCGCCAAGGTTCTTGCGCACTTTCTGCAGTCGAAATTCGGCTATCAGACTTTCGAGTTTCTCTTTGCGATACTCTTTTGATCGTCCCGTCATTTCGAGCACAGAGGCAATGTTGTCCTCCACACTCATTTTGCGAAACACCGATGCCTCCTGTGCCAAATATCCGATGCCCTTTTGTGCACGTTTGTAAACGGGGTCTTTCGTAATCTCGTGATTGTCCAAGAATATCCGGCCACCGTTGGGCACAACAAGCCCCGTTGTCATATAAAACGAAGTAGTCTTTCCGGCACCATTGGGGCCGAGCAATCCTACAATTTCACCTTGCTTCACGTCAAACGACACGCCATTTACCACGGTGCGTTTGCCGTATTTCTTGACCAGTCCTTCCGACCTCAGCACCATTGATGTTTGTGCGGTTTGGTCGGTAGTTGGTTGCAGTGGTTGCATGTTGGCAGTCTGCTCCTCGTTGTCAGAATTATTATGCCTGAAAAATGAAATCATGTATATTGCTTTTGTATTTGCATGGTTAACGGGCTAACGGGTTAACAGGCAAGGGAGTGTTTTGCACACACAATCCTTAAACCTGTCAACCCGTTATGTGGCCAACCTTGTTAGCTTATTTATAGAGGAAACGTTTGATGCTGCGTTTCGGTGTCTTTTCAAACTCCGTTTTATGGAGTTCGACAGACGAAATGCGCTCGTATGCAGCCACCATGACGTTAAGGTCCTTGCGGTTTTGCTCCATGGCCATGCGCAATCCGTTCTCGTCCAATCCGTCGCGTTCGGCCTCGTCGTAGTCGGGGTGTATTAGAGCCACAAGCTTTTCGTCGCGCTGCACCACGATGCTCTCATTAACGTATGGCAGCGTGTTGAGTTTGTCCTCAATTTCCTCAGGATAAATGTTTTGTCCAGAGGCGCCAAGTAGCATGTTCTTGCTGCGTCCGCGTATAAACAAGTTGCCTTCAGCGTCCATCACGCCCAAATCGCCTGTATGGTACCAACCATCAACGAGCGTAGATTTTGTGGCTTCGGGGTTTTTGAAATAACCGAGCATCACATTGGCGCCGCGTGTCAGAATTTCGCCCACAGTGTGCTGGGGGTCAGGACTGTCAATCTTTATTTCCATGCGGGGCGCAGCCTTGCCGCATGAACCCTTCTTAAACTTTTGCCAATCCTCGTACGAAATGATGGGCGCACATTCTGTAGCACCATAGCCCACCGTGTAGGGGAAATGTATTTTATTGAGCAAATCTTCCACCTCGCTGTTGAATGCAGCGCCACCAATGATAATTTCGTAGAAGTTGCCGCCAAAAGCCTCAACCAGTCCCTGGCGTACCTTGTCAAGAATACGTCCGCTGATGAAGGGCAGCTTGAGCAACACTTTCATGCTGGGCGTTTGCAACTTGGGCAACACATTCTTTTTGATAATCTTTTCGATAATCAGCGGCACTGAGATAACAATGACGGGTTTGATTTCGCCAAACGCCTTCAACACAATTTTGGGTGAAGGTATGCGCGTGAGGTAGTATACGTGGCAGCCGTGTATAAATTCGAAAATAAACTCGAAAGCCATACCATACATGTGAGCCAGGGGCAGCATCGATATCACGCTGTCGCCGCGGTGCACTTGTTTGCCGAGCACCTCGATGGCAAATTGATAATTCGACCACAGTGCGCGGAAAGGCAGCATCACGCCTTTAGAGTTAGATGTGGTGCCGCTGGTGTAGTTGATAAGCGCCAAAGCATCGGGGTCGGCAGCATGTGTATAGCTGATGTGTTCCTTTCTGAAATATTTGGGATATTTGCGGCCAAACAGTTCGTTGAGCCTTTCGCGTGCATCAGTCAGCAGTTCGGTGCGCGACAGGAGTACCGAGTAGTCGGGAATGTTGATAATGCCCTCAAGGTGAGGCATGGCCTGTGCGTCGAGTTCGGGCCAAACCATGTCGCCCACAAAGAGAATTTTAGCCTCAGAGTGGTTAACAATGTCGTGCACTTGCTGCGCCTTAAATTCATGCAAAATAGGCACCGCCACCGCACCATACGTCAGTGTGGCCAGAAAGGCTGTAGCCCAGTTGGCACTATTGCGGCCGCACAGGGCAATCTTGTCACCCTTGGCAACACCTGCATTTTCAAACAGGATATGGAGTTTCTCAATTTTTCGTGCTACGTCCTTGTATTGTAAGGTCACACCTTGATAGTCGGTTAGTGCGTCAAGGTCCCAATTCTTTTTGAGACTCTCAGCTATCAAGTCGACGAAATCGGTATATGTTTCCATCTGAGGTATTTGATAGGCCGGGTTAGCACATCGTATTTAAGTAGAAGTATAGTCTAACTCGGCACATTGAATAATGTTTTGTGCAAAAGTAGTAAAAAAAATAGCCTTTCACAAAGCGTATGGGCAATTATTTCACCAATCCCAAACGTTACGCCTAAAAAATACGTACTTTTGCGATGCTAAACCATTAACCCGTTGGTGGAATTCTTGATTAGCGGGTTGGCAAACTGACGGACTGACAGGTAAGCGAGTTTTGCACCACTTACCCGTGTTTTTAAGACAGAAAGGCAGGGAACGTATGAACTTGGCTAACTAACCCGTTGGATTGTCAACTTGTCTACAAATTCCGCCAACGTGTACTTAATAAATTGAGTGTATTATGACAGACAAACAAAAAAAGATAACAAGCATTGCAGCTGCGGCCGTTGTCATTGTGGCCATATTGATATACTGGCTTTTCTTCTCAAGTTTCAGCTCAAGCCGCAAGCCCTCGTTTGTTTATATTGACAGCGACGACACCCCCGACTCTGTATATGTAAAGCTCGACAAGGCTGCAAAACCCTCGCAAATGGTTGGACTCAAGCTTTGCGCTTTCGTGGTGAATTATGGTTCGCATGTCCACCCAGGGCGTTATGCCACGGGCGATGGCGTTAGCACATTCCGCTTAATTCGTAATTTGCGCGGTGGCCGCCAGTCCGCCGTCGAACTTGTTATACCCGTGGTGCACACCATGAATGACCTTGCGGGCCGATTGTCACAACAACTCGAGGCCGACTCAGCCACATTGGCAGCCACGTTTAAGGACGACAAGGTGCTTGCGCCATTAGGTGTCGACACCGCCACAGTACCTTGCTTATTCATACCCAACACCTACGAAGTGTATTGGGACATTACACCGCAGAAATTGATGCAGCGTATGAAAAAAGAACACGATGCCTACTGGACATCGGCGCGCAAGCAACAAGCCAAAGCAGCTGGCCTCACCCCCGACGAGGCTTACACCTTGGCATCAATTGTAGAGCAGGAGTCGGCCAATGAGGGCGAACGCCCGATGATAGCCGGTATGTACCTCAACCGCTTACACCAAGGCATGAAACTGCAGGCCGACCCCACCGTAAAGTATGCTCTGCACGATTTTGCGTTGCGTCGCATCATGATAAACCATTTGAGTGTCAATAGCCCATACAACACTTACCGCAATGTAGGCCTGCCCATAGGCCCTATATGTATACCATCGCTCAACGCCATACAGTCGGTGCTCAACTACGCACACCACAACTATATATATATGTGTGCCAAGGAGGACTTTTCGGGCACGCACAATTTTGCTGCCACTTACGAGGAACATACAGCAAACGCCAAGCGCTATGCTGAGGCACTCAACAAACGCGGCATAGCAAAATAAGCTAAGTATGGCCCAGTTGTTGCCCAAAAGCATCGACGTGTTGACTCCCGAGCAGCGACACCGCTGCATGTCGCACATTCGTAGCAGCAACACGCGGCCAGAGCGTATAGTGCGCCGTTTCTTGTTTGCATGCGGCATGCGTTTCCGCAAAAATGTGAAAACTTTGCCCGGCACCCCCGACATCGTGTTGCGCAAGTATCGCACCGTGATATTTGTAAATGGTTGCTTTTGGCATGGGCACGAAGCCTGCAAATACTATCATTTGCCAAAGTCGAACACAGCGTTTTGGCGCGACAAAATCAGCCGCAACCGCCAGCGTGATGCGCGCAATGTGGCGCAATTGCAGCACCAGGGTTGGCATGTAATAGTCATTTGGGAGTGTGAGTTGAAGCCGGCAGTGCGCGTCGGCACACTCGATGCGCTTTATTTGAAGCTCAACCGCTATTTCTTACAACAATACGAGGTCGTTTCGGCATACAATCATGCCGAGACGACCTCGTGTCTGTTACAGGCAGCCGAACCCACTGCCGGTTATGAACGTTCAAAGGAGGATTGATGCGCAAATATGTGCGTGTATCGTACCAAAGTTGTGCAAGTGTCACGCTTTGGAGGCGTCACCCTGTTGGTTTGCCGAGGTTCGGAATATCTTATACCCCAAAGCCGCAATGGCTATGCTCATCACAGGACTGATGATGTTGAAAAAACAATAAGGCAGATAAACCATGGTAGGCACCCCCAACACAGTGGCCTGTGTCATGCCGCACGTGTTCCATGGCACAAGCACCGAGGTGACTGTCACGCTGTCCTCGGTGGTGCGGCTCAGCAACCGGCGTTCAAATCCCTGACGGTCGAATATACGTCTGAACATGTTGTCAGTAAGCAATATGCAGATGTATTGGTCCGCCACAGCCAAATTAAGCATCAAACCACTGCACACAGTTGAGGCTACCAGGCTGGTGCGCCCTTTTATCATACGCACAAACAACCGGGTGATGCCGCGCACCATGCCGCCAGCCTCCATGGCACCGCCAAAACACATGGCACAGATTATCAGCCAAATTGTGCCCATCATGCCAGCCATGCCACGTGTGGCCACAAGCGATGTGAGTACGGGGTTGTCAGTTGGTATGGATGTGCTGCCATAAATGCTCTGCATGGCCCCCTTAAACAAGTTGTCGCCAGCAATGTCGTGCAGCACTTGTTGTTGAAAAATCAAAGCAAAAATAACCGCCAACAGTGTGGATAAAAACAGCGTAACAACAGGTGGCAGACGTTTGGCTATCATAAATCCCGTAAGCACAGGCACAAGCAGCAACCAAGGAGTTATGCAGAAGCGGTCTTTAATGGTGGCCGTAAACAGTGATATCTCATGTGTGCTGTTGGTATCTTGTACAAAGCCTGCAATGGCAAAAATCAGCAGCGCGATGCTCAGTGAGGGTATAGTAGTAATGAGCATGTAGCGAATGTGCTTGAACAAAGGCACGTTGACGGCCCCCGAAGCCAACACCGTTGTGTCGGACAATGGCGATATCTTGTCGCCAAAATATGCACCGCTGATAATGGCACCAGCAATCCAGCCGTCGTCAAATCCCTGGGCACGTCCAATGCCCATGAGGGCTATGCCAATGGTGGCTATGGTGGTCCACGAGCTGCCTGTCATGACGCTGACAATGGCCGATATGATGCAAGTTGATGCCAAAAATATATCGGGGTGTATAATTTGTATGCCATAATAGATGAGCGAAGGCACCACACCGCTCACCATCCATGTGCCGCTGAGGGCGCCAATTAGTAGCAAAATGAGTATGGCACTTGTCACGCTTGAGATGTTGTGCGTGATAGCATTCTCAAAATCCTTCCATGGAATGCGCAAAAAACAGGTACCAATCAGCACGCAAATAGCTGATACGGCCAGCAGTGTAACTTGGCTTGCACCCGATAGCGAGTCGCTGCCATAGGTGCGTACAGTGGCTACCAGCATCAGTACAAGTACAATGATAGGCAGGAGTGATAATAGAGCCGAAGGCGTTTTCTTGTTAGTTGTCATGTTTAGTTATTTGTCTTATGCAAAAATACGGAATAAGGTTAAAATGCTCAAGAATATGCAGCAAATCTATTCAAATATGCAGGTGTGACGGCGATTTATGCAATTTGGCGTGCCGTTGTAGATAGGAAATGTTTTACAATGTCCACATTCCGGTGGTTGCGCCACAGGGCTTGCACTTTACGTGCAGACAAGCGGGCACAAGTGCAGACGCGTGCAGACAAGTGTAGTGCACACAAATCAGAGGCTTGTATTGCCTGTCAGACGAAAAATCTTCAAATTGTCTGCACTCTGCACTTTCGCTTGTAACCGATTGATAATCACATAGTTTATGAGTGTAGATAACACTGCATTTTGTCTGCACTGCCGTCTACACTACCCCCTAACGGTGGGGCGGCGTAATGGTACGGCCAGGTGGGTTTTACGCTTTAGGGAGGGCGGATTTTGGGTTGCTCCGAATGGATATTCTACCGCCTATGACAGAAAAAACTCTCGCCCGTTGTTGTTTACGCTCATAGGCAGGCGTGCAGATGGTAGTGCACATGGTTATGATAGTTGTATGCACTGTGTAATACCTTGAATATCAGCGGAAAAATATCGAAAAGTGCAGAGTGCAGACAAATACCCCAAAAAATTAATTATGTGGTGCGTTGACAGCCAGATCGTGGTGTCAGAACAAACTACACTGCTATGCGACAACCACTTTTAGTTTGGTATTTTGAGAAATAGCCTTAAGTTGGTTGGGCTATGTGACAGAGAACGTGGCGGGCAGATGCGCCCGAGATAATGTTTTCAACATATAAATAATTTTGAACACCTACTTATTAGTGCTACCTTTGCATCGACTTAGCTGGATAGGCTGTTTTAGGCATAAACCATAATGAATACACTACAATCACGTATGACGCATCTGTTGCGCTATTTGCAGCGGGGCATTTACGAAAAAAATACAGAAATGGCCCTGGCGCTGTTGGCAGCGTTGGCGGGTGAAAGCATCTTGTTGCTTGGCCCTCCGGGGGTGGCAAAATCGATGGTGGCACGTCGGCTGAAAAAGGCTTTTGGCGGTGCCACGTCGTTTGAATATTTAATGTCGAGATTTTCAACCCCCGACGAGATATTTGGCCCCGTAAGCATAGCAAGGCTCAAATCCGACGATGTGTATGAAAGGGCAACCGAAGGATTTCTGCCCACGGCCGATGTAGTGTTTCTTGACGAGATATGGAAGGCAGGTCCTGCCATACAGAATACGCTGCTGACGGTGCTGAATGAAAAATTGTTCCGCAATGGTAATAAAGAGCTGCACTTGCCGCTGAAATTGCTGGTGGCAGCTTCGAATGAACTTCCGGCCCAAGGCGAAGGACTCGAAGCCCTGTGGGACCGCTTTGTTATTCGCGTAGTGTGCCGTTGCATACAGAGTGAATCGGTTTTCAGGCAAATGCTCTGCAGCGACGATGACGAGCCATGTGCCGACGAGGAGGTGGCAGAGCCCATTACCGCAGATGAATATGCCCTTTGGCAACGTGAGGCACGCAATGTGGCGTTGAGCCAGAATTTGCTAGAGGCCATATCGTGTATCCGCCAAGAGTTTAAGCGTGTTGAAATTGAGAATACGGAGTTGCCACGTAGCATATATGTGAGCGACCGTCGTTGGAAACACATTGCTGCCTTGTTGCGCACCTCGGCCTATTTACAGGGGCGCACATCGGCCACGCGTGCCGACCTGCTGACAATGTATCATTGCTTGTGGAATGAGCCTGTTGAGATAGCAGCCGTCAGGTCAATCGTTATAAAGTCAATATTCGCCCCTCACGTTCAGCGCCTCGAAACCTTGGCTGCTGGTGTGAAGGCCGACTTGCGTGCCCGCCGTGCCAACGAGGCTTTGGCCAAAGCTGTGCGCGAGAATGACCACCGCGATGACGATTTGCTGATTGTCGACCGCTTCTTTTATCAGATTGAAAATCATGGTACGGGCCATACCTATGTGTTTGTAACCGACTTTAAGCGTATGCCGGTACGCAGCAAATTGGCAGCGCCGGCACAAGGGGTGATTTATAAAGACCCAACGCACAACGGGCGGCAAATAGTGCGTTTGTTCTCGCCTGACATCATGGCCGGCATTCCGCGTCAAAACCGCGAGCAGGTGACGTTGTGCCGCGACAGCGACCACATATATATAAATGGTATAGCATTCAAAATGCGTCATGTGGGAGCTGCTGTAATGAATCCGGCAGATGGCAGTATCGGTGGACTGTTTGACAATGCAAATGTGGCGTCAAACGCTGATGTGGCGTCAGCCACAACTTATGCACATTACGAGGACGATGTGGAGCAGGTATGTAATGACGCCGACTCCTTGAAACGGGCTTTGGAGCAGAACATCTTTGTGAGTGACGACGACCGCAAGGAGGTTGATGCTTACTTGCAGTCATTTTACAAGCAAGTGGCTTTGTGCCGCGTTGATATACGCCGATTGCTGTATGACGAATGAGCCAGCCTTTTATATGAAAATGCTCCACGCCTTTGTCAGCTCAGGCGAGGAACCCGATGCCCTTACGTGCGAGTGTGATGTTCTGGCGCAATACCTGTGTACAGCCATGCACGATGCGCAGGTAAAGGCACTGGTGCTTAATGACGAGGTGGCTGCGCGTGTGTTTGTTGATACAATGGCGCAATTCGTCAGTCTTAACTTGCAAAAGGCTGCCTACCAAATGCAGCGGTGCAGCTATGAACGCAAACAAATAGCCGAAGCGGCAGAATGGAGCCACATCAAGCGGCGCGACAACTGGCAGGCCTTGGTGCAGATGATGGACGACAAATATGCAGCACAGGGGTTTGACAAGGGCTTTTACAATCGTGAATTTGGCGAAAAAGGGCAATCAGACGATGATGCTTTATGGCAAACGTTGCTCAATGATTGGCAAAATAATTTGGACTTGCGCCTGGCGCTGCACAAACGTGAATTTTTGGAGAGCCGGCGTGAGTTGCAGAACCGCTTGTTGCACAACAACCTGAAGGCTGTTACCCAATATGTGCAGCAGCATGGTGTGAACCAAGAGCACTTTTATCAGTCGTGGGCACTGATGGGCGGTCGTTGGAATGTGGTGGAATACGAGCGTTTGCAGCAGGTGGTCGACTTTCAGCGCCGCTATCCCGTCCTGCAGACTATAACCGACCGCATGGGACGGGTGGCCGATGCTTTGGGCCACAAGCGCATAGGCTACAGCCAGGGAAACGAGGAGCAAATGCAGCATGCCTCGCAAAGCGACATAACGGGCATCAGTGTGGGGCGCGACTTGGGGGCTTTGTTGCCAATAGAGTTGGCGCAATATGCCGATGCCGACATGGAGGACGTTTTTTTGCAGAAATATGTGACAGGGCGTTTGCAAACGTTTGACTACCAAAGTCGCACGCTTAATGCGGCACGAGGTTTACACACCAAGCCTGCGCGGCCGTGCGGCCCAATGGTTGTATGTGTGGATATGTCGGGCAGTATGATGGGCGAGCCAAGCAAGGTGGCCCTTTCGCTCATGATGAGTTTGTGCGAAATGTGCACATCGAAGCGGCGTAATTGCTATTTGATAGCTTTTAGCGTGCAGGCACAACCCATCGATGTGCTCAACGACCGCACGCAACTCTTGCAATTTTTCAACCGCCGTGCTGCGGGTGACACCGATGCCAGGCGCGCGCTCGATGCCATGTTTGCGTTGCTGAATGGCAATTCGCGTTATGCTGGTGCCGACGTGCTTTGGGTGACGGACTTCCGCATTCCTTTGCCGCCACCAACGTATTTTCAGCAAATAGAGCGTTTGAGGCATGAAGGCACCCGCTTTTATGGGTTGCAACTTGGCATAGCCGAAAATCATTGGTTGCCTTATTTTGATGAAATGTTTAAGATAGAGGACATCAAAATGGAGGTGCGATAACTTTTTACACCTTTGTTATGTAGCAAAACTGTAATGAGGCGCGTCTGATAGGTATAAGCAACTGTCCAGACCTGTTTTGCATAGGAAACGGCCTCTGCTGATTGTATGACACAATATAGAACATAGACTTAAATGAACAAAACCACCCTATTGACACTATTATTGCCTTTTTCGCCCCTTGTGGCAGTGTATGGTCAGAGCAATTATACCATAAAAGGCACATTGTGCGACTCCTTGACCCGTCAGCCAGAGGCATACGCCACGGTGCGACTGCTCGAGGTGCCGTCAATGAAACCGCTGAAAGCTAACACCACACAGCTTGATGGCAAATTCAGCATTACTGCATCAAAGCCTGGAAAATACGTGCTTGAGCTTATGTCGATTGGCAAGGCTCCCGTGCGCCGGCAGATAGCGTTGGCAGCAGATAAGCGTGTGGTTGACACTGATACGCTGTACATTAAGGAATACAACTCTACTTTAGGGGTAGCAACCGTGACGGCACAACGCCCATTGGTCAAGGCCGAACTGGACAAACTGACGTATTCGATAGCCGATGACCCTGATGCTAAAACCAACACTGTGCTTGAAATGTTGCGCAAGGTGCCGATGGTGACGGTTGATGGTGAGGATAACATCAAGGTGAACGGAAATGCCAGCTTTAAGGTGTATGTTGACGGCAAGCCCAACCAAATGATGAGTGCCAATCCGTCTATGATATTCAAAGCTTATCCGGCTTCGGCTATTCAAAAGATAGAGGTTATTACCAATCCTGGCGCAAAATATGATGCCGAGGGGGTGGCTGGTGTGCTTAATATCATAACCAACACCAAGACTTCGACGTCGGGCTATACCGTGACGGCAAATGCTTCGGTTGGTAATCGTGGCGAAATGGGGTCGTTGATGGGAATGGCACAGTTTGGCAAATTCATGATTTCGGCACACTATGGTGCGGGGTATCACGATCAACCTAATACCACTACTAACGTTGAACGCGAATTGTATGGCGAAAATGACAGTCATTTGTTGAAATCGGACACGGAATCGTCGTCGCACGGCATTTTTCAGTTTGGTAACCTCGACGCCAGTTATGAATTTACTAAAAAAGACTTGTTGAGTGTGTCGGCCGGCATTCATGGGTGGAACGGGCGTAACAACAATACTTCGCTGAACCAGATGTTTAGGGTTGACGGATCGCCTTATTACAGCTATCATGTGGCATCGAAAACAATGAGTCTGTATCGCAGCATAAACGCTTCGGCCGATTACCAGCACGCTTTTACTGATGACACCAAACTGACTATGTCATACCGCTACGACAACAGTCCGCAAACGACAAAGGTAAAGACGTGGAATGACCAGTTGACCAATCTGCCCGAAAACTTTGGTTTGAAGGATCTTGACACAGACCCGGACAATTTGTCGTACGAACATACGGCACAGGTGGATTTTACCACGCCTTTAGACAAGAAGAAAAACCACACACTGGCAACGGGCGTGAAGTATATTCGTCGTATCAACCGAAGCAACAGTGTGGAGTATTCGCGCCCAGCTGGTAGTGATGCCGACATGCAACTTGACGAGGATCGCTCATTGCGCTACCGCCATACGGGTAACATTGCCGCCGCTTATCTGGAATATAACTTGAAAAAGGGCAAGTGGAGCGCAATGGCCGGAAGCCGATATGAGTATTACAAGGTAGATGTGAGCTATCCCGATGGTAAGCGCGAGGCTTTTGGCACACACATGAGCGATTGGGTGCCTTCGATAAGTGCCGGTTTTAATTTGAGCGACAGCAAAATGTTGAAGGCTGGATATAATATGCGTATAGGACGTCCAGACATTAGCTATCTCTCACCTTATAAGGTGTCTTATTCGCCTGAGGCAGTAACGTATGGCAATCCAGACTTGAAGAGTGAAAAATCGCACAATCTGGATTTAACTTACAGCATGTTTGGCCCGAAACTCACGTTTAATGCGTCACTCAACTATTCATTCTCCAACAATGGTATGGTGTCGTATAGTTTTGTTGATGAGAATGGTGTGGCCAACACCACTTATGGCGGATTCCAACATTCAAAGATGACGATGCTGTCAACCTATATTAATTGGACTGTTTTTAAGTGTACTACAATCAATCTGAACGCTTCGGCAAGTTATTCTGATTATAAGGCCCATGTGCTGGGTAGTCATAATTCTGGTTTTTCAGCAAACTTGTGGGGCGGATTGCAGCAAACGATGCCGTGGAAACTCAAACTTGGTCTTTGGCTCGGCGGCAACACACGTCAGGTTACCTTGCAGGGTAAGGCTCCAGGCTTCTTTTTCTATAGTCTGAGCTTGAGTCGTTCATTCTTGAAGGAGGACCGCTTGGGCATCAATTTGCAAGCTGGCAACTTTATCGGACGTTATACTCACTTCCGTACCTCAACTGTCACTAATCAAATGCGCTATGTTTCAGATACCCGCAATGACATGATGCGTTTGAGCATTGGCGTAAGTTACCGCCTTGGTTCTCTGAAGTCGGGGGTGAAGAAGGTGGACCGAAGCATCGAAAATGATGACGTGATGCGAACCGGAAATGGTTCGGGCGCAAGCGGAGACGCTAATGCAGGAGGCGGACAACAATAACCGATGCAATGACTTATTGCATACAACAAAGGCGTGTTTCGTGATGGTGCGAAACACGCCTTTGTTATGGGTATATAACCCTTTGTAAGGGCGAAGTGTTATGGTATCAAAAACTCAATCTCCTCGGGCATGATGCCGATGTTGATGGATTGGGCGTGGCCATGGTATGTGCGGCCGTCAAAGCTCAAGGGGGCATGGCCGAGCTTTGTAAATTCGACATGGCGGGTGCGCCACACTTTTACACCGCGGTGACTCAGAAAACGTCCTGTGAACAGCAACCACAGTCCATGAAATATCTGAAATATGGCAGGCTTTGATACAAGCGTGATGTCAAGCAGGCCATTGTATGGCACAGCACTTGGCGTTTGTCCGTATCCGTGTGCCGAACCGATGCAAATGCTCATGGCGCTTTGCTCGATGTGTTCGCCGCTCATGTCAAATACGTATCTGAAATTCATGCGTTGGAACAATAGCAGCAGTGCAGAGAAAAAGTATGAGATGGTTTTGAAACCGAACCAGTTGCTTGTCTTGCGTTTCAAATTTGTGATGGACGATGCAACGCCAAGGTTAACACAATCGAGGAAGTATAGCTGTTTGTTTTGCCCGTCGGCATCGGCTATTTGAATTGTGCCTACATCAACCTTGCGGGTGTGCTGAAATATTAAGGCATCTATCGTATTTTTGTAATCATCGGTGTGCATGCCCCAAAATTTGGCAAAGTCATTGCCAAAGCCGTTGGGTATGACGCCAAGCACTGGGTGTTTGCCCGATGGCGATGCTGTAGACATAATGCCGCAAATGGCGTGGTTAAGGGCCGAATCGCCGCCGACAATAATGATGGTGGCGTAACCGGTACGCGTCATCATGGCAGCCAATCGTTCAACCGAACCTGCTCCCTCGCTTTGCACGTAGTCAAAGTTGACGCCTTTCTCTTCAAGATATTGGCGTATCTTTTTCCAACGCTTTTGTGTATGGGCAGAGCCCTCTTTCGGGCAGTATATGATGCCCCATGAATTTGCTGGCATAGTTAGTTAAATGTTGATGTACGTGTTGAGTTAGTGAAGGGGCTTATTATAAATCGGTGATGTTGATGTTAACGGCTTCTTCAGCTTTAAGCCAATGAATTTCGATGCCACGGCGCTCCATGCCCCTGAACCATGTCATTTGCCGTTTGGCAAACTGATGTATGGCTATTTCGAGTTGCCTGAACATTTCGTCATAGCTGAGTTTGTTTATGGCATATAGTGTAAGATATTTGTATTCGAGCCCGTAGTATATCAAATCATCAGGTTGAATGCCTTCGGCAAGAAGATGCCTTATTTCGTCTACCATACCGGCATCAAGACGTTGCTTGAGACGTTGGGTAATGCGCTTGCGGCGTGTATCGCGGTCCACATCAATACCAATGTTATATGATGTGAGGGTGGGAAATGGACGGTCGTCTATGGGGGTGTGCTTGTAGTATTCAGCAATTTCAATAGCTCTGATAGCACGTTGTGCAGAATCGACGTCCGTAGAGTTGTGCAACACTTTGTATTGGCTCAAAATTTGCGTCAGCTCATCGAGCGTTTTGTCTTTCAGACTTTCTCGCAACTGAGGGTTCTGTGGCACTGGCGACAGGCGGTAGCTGCGCAGAATGCTTTCAAGGTATAGCCCCGTACCTCCACACACAATCACCCGTTTGCCTCGTGAGCGAATGTCATTGTAGGCTTTGAGAAAGTCCTGCTGATATTCAAACACATTGTATTTTGTGCCAGGTTCGACAATATCAATCAAGTGGTAAGGAATTTGCTTGCCATTGATGGTATAGTCATCAAGGTCTTTGCCTGTGCCGAGGTCCATGTGCCGATATACCTGTCGGCTGTCGGCACTGATAATTTCGGCATCGAGCCGTTCGGCCAATTTTACGGCAACGCTTGTTTTGCCTGAGGCGGTGGGGCCAAGTATTGTTATGATGTCCACTGTGTGTTATTTGCTGTTTACTTATTGTTATTGCAAAGATAGCGCAAGGCGAGAGCAGATCGTCAAGCTTGCTTGTTCGTTATGCCGAGCCGCGGCCTATCTTATGCAAAGATAGTGCAAGGTGAGAGCAGAACGTCAAGCTTGCTTGTTCGTTATGCCGAGCCGCAGCCTATCTTATGCAAAGATACTAAATGCGGGCAACTGGCGGGCCATGCTGGTGTAAAAAAATAGCCGCCACTAAGCGTAGAGCTTAGTGGCGGCTGTTAAAGGTTTAAGTTTCTGAACTTAAAGCAACGGATTAGCCGTTAACCTTAGCCATGTGGGCGATGAGTTCGAGAACCTTGTTAGAGTAACCGATTTCGTTGTCGTACCAGCTGATAACCTTAACGAAAGTATCAGTGAGGTAAACACCGGCGTTAGCATCGAAGATAGAAGTGTTAGTGCAGCCGAGGAAGTCGCTTGATACAACAGCGTCTTCAGTGTAGCCGAGTACACCCTTCAATTCGCCTTCTGAAGCTTCCTTCATAGCAGCGCAGATATCTTCCTTAGTGGCGGGCTTTGCGAGGTTTGCAGTCAAGTCAACTACAGAAACGTCCAAAGTCGGAACACGCATAGAGATACCAGTCAACTTACCGTTGAGTTCGGGGATTACCTTACCTACAGCCTTAGCAGCACCAGTAGTAGAAGGGATGATGTTGCCGCTGGCAGCACGACCACCGCGCCAGTCCTTCAAAGAGGGACCGTCAACAGTCTTCTGAGTAGCAGTAGTAGAGTGAACGGTAGTCATCAAACCGTTTACGATGCCGAACTTGTCGTTCAATACCTTAGCGATAGGAGCCAAGCAGTTAGTAGTGCAAGAAGCGTTAGATACGAACTGAGTACCCTTAACGTACTTGTCGAAGTTTACGCCGCATACGAACATAGGAGTGTCGTCCTTTGAAGGAGCTGACATAACTACGTACTTAGCACCAGCCTGAATGTGAGCCTGAGCCTTTTCCTTAGTCAAGAAGAGACCAGTTGACTCAACTACGTATTCAGCACCTACAGCGTCCCACTTAAGGTCAGCCGGGTTGCGTTCAGCAGTAACACGGATGTGGTTGCCGTTTACGATGAGCTCGCTCTTTTCAACGTCAGCCTCGATTGTGCCCTGGAATGCACCGTGCATAGTGTCGTACTTGAGCATGTATGCCAAGTAATCTACGGGGCAAAGGTCATTGATACCTACAATCTGGATGTCGCTGCGGTTCTGAGCAGCACGGAATACGAAACGGCCGATACGACCGAAACCGTTAATACCTACTTTAATCATGATGTTTAAGTTATGAATTAACTATTTGTGTGGTTAATATTTCTGTTAATGAACTCTGAGTTGGAAGCAGAAATCAGTGCTTTGCTTTCAAGGCATTGTCACTTATTTCCTTATTCCACCGCAAAAGTACAAAAACCTTTTTATTTTTGCACCATGTTTAATCATTAAATTTTCAAAAACATGAAATCGGCTTTCTTGCAAGAGTTTAAGGAGTTTGCTGTAAAGGGTAATGCCATTGATATGGCAGTAGGTGTAATTATCGGTGGCGCTTTTGGCAAAATAGTTTCTTCTATTGTCAACGACTTGTTTATGCCGCCCATTGGCTGGCTGATTGGCGGTATTGATTTTAAGGACCTGAAGTATGATTTGCCTGTTAATCCGTTGAATGAGGGTGGCGAACCTGTTAGTATTGCTTATGGCAAATTCTTGCAGACTTGCATCGACTTCATTATTATCGCATTTTGCGTTTTCATGTTGGTGCGTCTTATTATGAAGCTCTCGCGCAAGAAAAAAGAGGCTGCGCAGCCCAGGGCTCCTGCCGAACCTTCTGAGGAAGTAAAGTTGTTGCGCGAAATACGTGATGCGTTGCAGAAGTAAGTACTTATATAAATATATGTGTGAGACTTTCATGATACAACGAACCGCTGTCGTCGGCATGAATATGATTGTTCGTGCAGAGACAGCGGTTTGTTGTGTTTTGAATGTGCTATATATATAATGTAGGGTATACGCTACATCATTACTTGATTGAGCGAGAAATTGCCCATTATTTTCGAACGGTCAACGTGTCCTCTGATACCCGGGATAGACCCCGTTTGAGTGTACTGCCACATAATATAGTCCTTCCCGTCGTTAAGGGTGGGGGAGTCGCTGCGGTATCGGGCTATCATGAAGTGGTAGTCGGTAAATTCGCCTTGCAAGTAACGGTTGTAAAAGTTGTGGTATGTGTAGAGCAAGGGCTTCTTGCCGTAGTAAGCAGTCACTTTCTCTATAAATGAGCGCAGGTCGGCAATAAAGTCCTCTGCGCTTACCGAACCACGGTGTTCAATGTCGATAATAGGCACTAAATCCTGGTTCTCGGTCTTTACCACAGAAGTCATGTTGTCAAACTGCTTTTTCCAGTCCACGTTGGGACGGTAAAAGTGGTAACTGCCTACACTCAGCCCCACGCGGCGCGCTTCGGTCAAATTGCGCTCGTAAGTGTCATCAACCAGTGAGGCTCCTTCTGTTGCTTTGAGATAAACGTACGAAATGGGCGTGCCGTTTACCACTTTGTCCCAATCGATATTGCCTTGGTAGTGTGATACGTCAATGCCTTCTTTGTATTTCGAATTGATGCGTGCGTTTGATGTACGTATAAATACGGCGGCAGCGTGCACCATGCGCTTTTCGCCAATAGCTTTAACTGGCACAACATCTGGCTCCGTAGCCACGTATGCAGCCATGCCGCGTCCGTTGTCCTTATCTTTTTTGCGTGCATGAGAAGTTGACGGTATCATGAAAGCAATAGAAAGGAGCAGGGCGCAACCGCTCAGTTTATGTATTTTGTTCAGAATAGTCGATTTTATCTCCATGTTGGCAAAGTTATGAAAATAATTGCGTTATGCCAAGCAAAGATGCCTGTTGTTATGTTTATTTTACAAAACTTTGCCAGACGGGGCCTTGATTTTGAAAAAGTGAAAGGTGCTTTTAAGATGGTTGTTGGCAATTTGACGGGTTGCCGGGCATTATTATAATGGTAGCAGTTCTCTGAATCGACGTTCGTTCTCTTGTTTCTTTTCTTCGTCAAATCCTTGTTCAGCTTGCCATGCGTTAAATGCGCGTATGGCCAAAGTGTGCATTTGGGCCTTGCCGGCATTCAGTCCGCTTAAGAAAGGGCGGTTGGGCAAGTGTGTGCGATTAAAATTTCCGTCTGCCATGTTGTCTAAAATATTCGGTTAAGTGATGTTCGCAAATGTGCTTGCAACTTGATTGCGCCGCAAAATTACGCACAAAGGGCGAATGCTGGGGGCGAAAAGTAAAAATAAAAGAGTAAATCGCACAAAGCAGACTAAAAATGTGCCAAAAGCACCCGCTTGGTAGTTTTTTTAGCCAAAACTTTTGCCTTTCGCTCCGATTGCATTAACTTTGCTGCATAAAATTATGCGCGCAGCGGCAGATTGTGGAGCGCCAGTATGGTGTGGCCGGCTGAATGTTGTGTGCAAATAGTGAAAATATTAAACTTTCAAATAAATAAGTATTCGCTATGACTATTGAAACTTGCGACTTCAAAGGCAAGAAGGTAATTGTTCGCGTGGACTTCAATGTACCTCTTGATGACAATGGTAACATCACAGACGACACCCGTATTCGTGGTGCCCTCCCCACTCTTAAGAAGGTACTCGCCGATGGTGGTTCACTCATCATTATGAGTCACATGGGCAAGCCCAAAGGCAAGGTAAACCCCAAATTCTCTCTCGGCCAGATTGTTGATGCCGTTAGCGAAAAATTGGGTGTAAAAGTACAGTTCGCTCCTGATTGTGCCAAGGCACAGGACGCTGCCGCAGCTCTCAAGCCCGGTGAAGTGCTCTTGCTCGAAAACCTCCGCTTCTACCCTGAAGAGGAAGGCAAGCCTGTAGGTATCGACAAGGAAGATCCTAAGTACGATGAGGCAAAGAAGGAAATGAAGGCCCGTCAGAAGGATTTTGCCAAGACATTGGCTTCATACGCTGACATCTACATCAACGACGCCTTTGGTACAGCACACCGCAAGCACGCTTCAACTGCTGTAATCGCTGACAACTTTGACGCTGACCACAAGATGCTTGGCTATCTTATGGAGAAGGAAGTTCAGGCTGTTGACAATGTGTTGAGCAACATCAAGCACCCCTTCACAGCTATTATGGGTGGTTCAAAGGTTTCAACCAAGATTGGTATTATCGAAAACCTTCTCGGCAAGGTTGACAACCTCATTCTTTGCGGTGGTATGACCTACACATTCGCCAAGGCTCAGGGTGGTCATATCGGTAAGTCTATCTGCGAGGACGACAAGCTCGACGTAGCACTCGACGTAATCAAGAAGGCTAAGGAAAATGGTGTAAACCTCGTGCTTGGTACTGACTGCATTGCCGGTGATGACTTCAAGAATGATTGCAACACTCAGATTTGCCCTGCCAATGCTATTCCCGAAGGTTGGGAAGGCCTTGATGCTGGTCCCGAAACCCGCAAGGCATTTGCCAAGGTTATCGAAGATGCCAAGACTATCCTTTGGAATGGTCCTGCAGGTGTGTTCGAAATGGACAACTTTGCTGGTGGTTCAAAGGCCATTGCCGAGGCTATTGCCAAGGCTACAGCCAATGGCGCTTTCTCACTCATCGGTGGTGGCGACTCAGTAGCTTGCATCAACAAGTTCGGTATGGCCGACAAGGTATCTTACATCTCAACAGGTGGTGGTGCATTGCTCGAGGCTATCGAAGGCAAGGTGCTTCCTGGTATCGCAGCCATCAAGGGCGAGTAATATGGCATTTCGGCCAAATTGCCATTGGGCTTACTGATGTGCAAGTGGCTTGAAACGTTGCTTTAACTAGAGTTTAGAAGTTTAAGAGGTGGCATATATAGTATGCCTTCCTTCTAAACTTCTAAGCTCTTATTCTTTTTAGGGTGGTTCTGATAGTTCTGAAATAGGTATTTGTGCGCTATTGGAAGTGCAAATCACATTTCAGAGTGGCAGAACTCTAAAAACGGAATTTTTAGGACACCCCTTTATGCAAGTACTTTCTGTGCATGGCTGCATCGGGGAGTACACCGCTGAGGCTTGCGACCTCTACAAAAAGACACGCAATATAAAGATAATCTCTAAGCATGTGCTCGGATTTAATTTTACACTGAAGGTGCATTATGGTAAAGTTGATAATCACCTGATTAGTACAATTCCATATCTGTAAAAATAGAATCCTTGCATACAATAAATACTGAAAATGAAACTTCTGACAACTCTGTTTGTGGTAATGATGGCTGTCGTTGTGTCGTGTACAGACCGAAAGCCCGCCAGCCAATTCAATTTTGGCGCCGAGCCATACGACTCCGCGGCATTACATGTCGCCTTAGTCCCCAACCGTGATTGTCTCCCCATATATTATGCCGAGCGAACCGGCATTTATGACTCGCTTGGTCTGCACTTGCAGATAGCCACCTATCCCTCGCAGATGGACTGCGACACCACCCTTATGGGCCGCATAGCCGATGGCGGTTGGGCCGATGGCGTGCGTATGGCGCACCATGGTGCACGTATGGCTGGCTTAAAAGTGATGTGGACAGGTTCGCAACGTTGGGAACTGTTTACATGTGGCACACTCCGACTGCGCGAGGTAAAGTCGCTCGCCGGCCGCACGGTGGGCATAGCCCGTCATTCGGCTGAAGGCGAACTGTTACGTCTTGTGCTGCAATCGGCCAAGGTAAACGCCGACAATGTATATTATCCACAAATCAACAACTTAAATCTTCGCGCCCAAATGCTGACTGGCGACCAGATAGATGCGGCCATGTTGTGCTGGCCCTATACCTCATTGGCTTATTCTGAAGGGCACAAGTGCATTTATGCCCAGCGCTTTGCCAGTTCAAAAGGTTGCTTTGTGATGAAATCCAAACGTATGGCAGACGCGCCAAAGCGTCAACAGTGGCAGTTGTTCGAAAAGGGACGCCGTATGGCACTCGACTCCATACGCATTAAGGGCCCAAAGGCTTACAGCATTATCCTGCAAAAGGATTACGGATTGCCAAAGGCCGTAGCTGATACAATAAAATATTGATTGCGCACTTGCAAAATGAAATAATGTTGCAAAGGTTATAATAGCCATAATAGTACAAAGATGAACACCCAAACTTACCAATATTTGCATAAAGATGTGATTGAGGCCTTAAAAGGCAACCATTTGCTTTTGGCCTTGCAATCGTTGCAAGGGTTGGCAGCAACCCTGAAGTCGTGGAGTGTGAAAGAGGAGGTTGACACCTTGGCCGACTCATATCAAATGATGTTAAGCTACATGGCCAAGGGGGCTGACGATCCGCAGCGCCACAAAATGTATGCAGGTTTTGTGCGCAGAGCCTACGAGCTGGCTGATGTGCTCGAAAGGGTGGGAGAAATCTCCTCCGATACATCATATTATGCTACGTGTCTGCGCACCTTGCAGCAGTTGCGTGGTGCACAATATCAGTTAGCCGATTTGTTGTCGCCCGATGCGCCAGTGCGCGACATGTTCGATGCCGTATGGCTTTCAGGCGCCTGGACAGCTGACGAGGAAATTGCTGCGGCCAATTATATGGCAGCAGACTCTATCCCCGTAGAACATAAAGCACTATTGCTGAGTGCTGCCACCTTGGCTGCAATGCGCTTTTTCGATGTAGCCAAATACCGGTTGCTGCTCGACAATGCCTTGGCGCTCGATACGAAACTGCGTGTAAGAGCCTTGACGGGATTGGTCTTTGTACACATTGTTCATGCCTCGCGCTTGGCCATGTATCCCGAGGTTGAGGCGCGTCTCAAACTCATGTCTGATTTGCCCAGTTTTGTGAGCGAACTTGAGTTGTTGCAGACGCAGATGTTCTTGAGTCTGGAAACTAAACGCATTGAAAAAAGTCTGCAAAACGAAATAATTCCGCAGATGATGAAGCGCATGAAAGATTTGCGCATTGACAAGTCGCTTGGCATAGACGATATTAAGGAACGATTGGACGAAGCAGACTTTAATCCTGAATGGAACGATGACGGAACGCCCTCAAAATTAGGCGAATACATGAAGGAGTTTGTAGCATTACAACAACGTGGTGCCGACATGTATATGGGCTCGTTCAAGGTGCTGAAGCAGCGGTTCCCGTTTTTCAATATAGCTTGTAATTGGTTTTGGCCATTCACCATGCAGCACCCCGAACTGCCGGCAGGCCTTGAAAAGAACAAGCTCGTAAAACTGATGATAAACAATGCAGGGCTTTGCGATTCCGACAAATATTCGTTCTGCTTGATGGCTCTGCAATTGCCGCTTGATGCCGGTTCTGACAAGGCTGCAAAAATGCAAGAAAGCCTGGCAGACATCGATTTGCCAGCTCCCATGGAGCGTGATGCCGCAGAGCGTTACAAAGATGAGTTGCGCTCTTATGTACAAGGCTTTTACCGCTTTTGCAATTTGTACATACATCGCGAGGCTTTTGTCAATCCGTTCCAACGCAATCTCTTTATAGCCGATTACAGCCCGTTCGACAATATTATGAACGACGAAGAACTGCTTGTACGCATGGCCGACTTCGCTTTCAAAGACAAGTCATACGACCTTGCGCGCAGTTTGTATGAGCGTGTGCCGGTTGGTGCGCGTACCAATGGCCTGCTGCAGAGGCTTGGCTATTGTTACGAGCAAGTGGCCGATTTTGTACGTGCCCGTACACTTTACGAACAGGCCAATGCGCTCAAACCACAATCAGATTGGACACTTCGTCATTTGGCCGTTTGCAACCGCAATGCCGGCGACTACGAAGAGGCCCTGTCATGTTACAACGACTTGGCTGAAATGCAGCCCGAAGATGCAGCATTGGCGTTGCGCCAAGCCGAATGTCTGATTTATTTGCAACGTTACGACGAAGCGTTCAAATATCTGTTCAAAGCCAATTATTTGGCTCCTCAGTCAGGCAATTCTGAGCGCGCTTTGGCATGGTGCTCGTTGCTGACAGGTAAATATGAACAAGCTGAAAAATATTACACCAAAGTGCTGGCCAACCAACCCACACCAACCGACTTTCTTAATGCAGGTCATGCAGCCTGGCTCGGTGGCAATCTGCCTCTGGCGGTAACGCGCTACAAACGGGCTTTGCCACACGACAATGCCTTGCACTTCCTCGACGATGACAAGACCATGTTGCTTAAGGCCGGACTGTCTGAGGCCGACTTGGCCATGATGACTGACCTTGTAGCAAACTGATGCACGCCCCAATATTAAAACGACTTTATGAACAAGCTATATTTACTTATACTTAGTCTTTTTAGTCTGTGTGTAAATGCTCAAAATCAAGGTGATATGGAGTATTATTTCACGCAAACCTTTAATAATAGCAATGCGGTTGTAGCCCCATCGGCACGTGTTTCTGTCAGTCGGCTAAATGCCAAGCGTGCCCTTGTTTGGCAAGCTTGGTGCAAGGCAAACAAGGCGGCAGCATACCATCTGCCGGCTACTGATAGTCTTGGGAGCACGACCGACAAATGGCTGTTGCCCGACACGCTCGAGCCGCATGCCGTCATGCCATTCTATTATGGCAGCAAGGGCAGCAAGCCCGAGGCAGGTTATCCCCTTTACGTCTATCTGCATGGTTCGGGTCCTAAGCAGCAAGAGTGGCAAACCGGACTGATACTCGCCAAACGCTTTGCCGATGCCCCTTCGCTGTATTTCATTCCGCAAATACCCAACGAGGGCGAATGGTACCGATGGTGGCAGCGCAGCAAGCAAGTGGCGTGGTCCAACTTGCTGCGCGAGGCAATGCTCTCGCCCGATGTCAATCCTAACCGCTTGTATGTGTTTGGCATATCCGAGGGCGGTTATGGGTCGCAACGTCTGGCTTCGTTCTATGCCGACTATTGGGCTGCAGCGGGGCCAATGGCTGGTGGCGAACCCTTGAAGAATGCACCAGTTGAAAATTTGGAGAACATCGGCTTTTCGTTTCGCACAGGTGCCAACAATGCCGGTTTTTATCGCAACCGGCTGACAGGTTATACCAAGGAGGCGCTCGACAGCATGGAAGCCCTTTATCCTGCCGGCTTCAGACACAAAGTTGAACTCATACCCGGACGCCAGCATTTTATCGACTATTCAGTCACCACACCGTGGTTGTCGCATTTTACACGAAATCCACACCCCAAGCATTTTATATGGGAGGATTTTGAAATGGACGGCCTGCATCGTACGGGTTTTTACAATATTAAGGTAAACAAACGCCCGGCAACCGAATGTCGCACACGCTATGATGTAAACATTGCAGCAAACGAGGTAAATATTGTAGTAGAAGATGTGCACTACACCACCGTGGAGCGTGACCCTGTATATGGTATCGAATTAAAGTTTGCCCGTCATTACACACCAGCCCGGGGCGGCAGTTTCACACTCTATCTTGACGAGCATCTGGTTGATTTGTCCCAGCCTGTCAAGGTGGTAGTAAATGGCAAAACCATTTGCGAGCGCCGTTTGCGGCTTGACGTGAAAAACATGGTGCAATCGCTTGCCACCTATTTTGACCCCGAGCGCATTTATCCCGCAGCTGTCGAGGTGGTTTATTAGTATGATGGCAGTGTAGGCAAGTGTATGTGGTGCTTGCACAAGTCTGTGCGCACTCCCTTAATTTATAAAATGTAAAACTGTCTGCACTCTGCACTTTTGTTATTTAACTCATTGATATTCAATGCAAAAAGTAGTGTAGACAACTCTATACTTTGTCTGCACTTTATCTGCACTCATCTGCACTCATCTGCACTTTGTTTGCACGCTTCGTGAGTGTCGGTGCGAGTGCAGACAGCCATCGTATGCCACATTGTGCTTGCGGCTTTTGTGTAACGGGCGGCAGACTTTTCAGTCGGAGAAACAGGCAAACCGTTCCCCCGTAACCCTACAAACGTAGTGGCACGACTGTCTGCCACGCGACATATTACCTGTGCAATCATATTTGCACTTTAAGGTAGATGTGGCCTGCCATCGTGTAGACGGGTAGTGCAGATGCAGTGTATACAAAGTGTAGGTAGTGTCTACACACTCAAAATATTTGATAATCAATTAGTTAGACCGTAAAAGTGTAGAGTGTAGACAAATTGCACGAAAAAACATGACGCGCGTGCGCGCGAGGCTAACACCCTTTTATTCAAAGATGGACAACACAACAATTACTTACGAGGGCATACAATTAACGGTCAGCATAAAGGCTGTCAAGGCACTACGCATGGTGGTACGCCGTGATGGTAGTGTGTCGCTGGTTGTGCCCCTGTGGTGCGACAAAAACAAGGTCATGGACTTTTTGAACGACAAAAAAGATTGGCTGCGAAATGCCGTGGCAAAATCAAAACAGCGTTTAGAAAAGCAAAAGGACTATTGGTTCCACGATTATGCAGAGGGCGAGTTGTTCACCTACTTAGGCAACCGTTACCCGCTTCATTACCGCTTGACAGAAAAAGGGGTACCGCAAGCAGAACTAAAAGATGGTCAGCTTGTAGTGAGCTCGTCGCGCTGGCTCACACCGCAGCAAGCCATGTTGGTAATCAATGCGTGGTATGCAAAACAGTTCAAAACGCTTGTCAATAGTTATCTTGCCTATTGGCTTCCACGCATGAATGAGGCGCCACTTTCGGTTGTGCGCTACAAGGTTATGAAGTCGCGTTGGGGCAGTATGATGCCAGCCTCGCGTGTCGTGTGTTTTAATTTTAACCTTGTGTTTTACCCTGAGCGGTGTCTTGAAATGGTCGTAGTACACGAGTTGTGCCACCTCAAGGAGCCTTCGCACAACCGCCATTTTCATGAATTGATGGCCAGTTATTTGCCTGACTACAAGGCAAGGGCACTTATATTAAAGGAAAACTGAAGAGATATACGTCTATATGTCTAAAAATCAAGACTATAATAAATCTCTTGTATAGCGTGTATGGCCCTAAAACTTGCATCTGCATTCGTTTCTGTTTGCCGTTTTTTTGTCTTTATATGGGCAAATATCATTAAATATAATGAAACCGATGTAAAAGGATATTCGTACATTTGACCGCAAATCACTTGTGTTATTCAACAAAATAAGAATGCTATGAAACGAATATTACAATTCTTGGCGGCCGTGATGTCATTAAGCATCATGGGAACGGTGCAAACTTGGGCGGTATTTAGTTTGTCGTCAGATAGTTCTACACTTGCGGCAGAGAGTTATCCACGCCGTATGGTGATGGAGGAAGCCACAGCTACATGGTGTGGCTGGTGTCCTCGGGGCATTGTAGCCCTTGATGGGCTTAAACGCGATTTTCCCGACAGCTTTTTAGCCATCGCTATACACGGAAACGGGGATAAAATGGCGTATGTTGGTGAATACGGACTAAATGTCGATAGTTATCCTTCGGCTTTTCTCAATCGTAAAGAAGAGAGTGTTAGTTATTTGTGGCTAAAACGACAAATAGAACAGGCTGGACTGACAACCGACAAAATGGTGCGCATTGATAGTATTGCTTATGTTGAAGCTGATGAGGTCTATAAAGTGTACACTACTGCGCGTGTGGCTAGCCGTGTGGATAATGCGCGACTTCGCTTGGTGTATGTGGTGACAGAGGACAATGTGGGGCCTTACAAGCAAACAAACAGCTATGCTGGTGGGGATGAGGAAATGGGCGGATTTGAGGATTTGCCAATAGAGGTGGAAATGCTGTATTCAGATGTAGCGCGCTTCATTTATCCCAATTGTAACGGACTGGAGGGCAGTGTGCCATCAACGTTGGAGGCCTGCAAAGATTATGTTTACACGGCAAACGTATCTGCAAAATTTAATTGTGACGACTATGGAAAGTTGCAACTCACGGTGATGCTCTACGATGCTGCCACAAATACCATCGTGAATGCGGATCGTGTGGCACTGCCTAAGCGCACCGATTTGGATAAAACGCTGACTATTGATATGGGGCAAGAATCTGGCACGCTGAAGGAGAAGTTGGGCGATGATTTGTACAAGGTGCGTAATTTGACAGTTAAAGGGCAGATTAATGGCGAAGATCTTGGTACGTTGCGTGACATGATGGGGGGCGGACGTGATTGGCAGACAGAACGAAGTGATGCTCAGTTGACAACTCTTGATCTTTATGATGCCGATATAGTAGCAGGTGGACTGTATAGAGATGATGAAGGAGAGTTGACTGAAAATAATGAGTTGCCACGTGCTGTCTTTAGTGGTGTGGTATCTTTAAGGTCAGTTGTTACTCCGCGTAGTTTGAAGGGTGTTGAAATGTTCGCTTTTTCAAGCACGAAAAAACTTAAGAGTGTCAGATTAAATGAGGGACTTGAATACATTGGGAGTTGGGCTTTCAAAGAGAGTGGATTTGAGGGCCCGATAGAAGATATCAATATCCCTTCAACAGTACGTATATTTTATGGCGGTACGCTGTTTCGTAATTATAAGCTGAAGGGTTTTAATGTACATCCCGATAACCCTTATTATACTTGTGACAGCATAGCGGTGTACACAAAAGACCATAGTCAGATTGTTCATATCTTACCGTCTTATAATGGTGTAGTGGTATTGCAAGATTGTTGTAGTATGCTGCAATGGGAAAGTTGTACTGGTGGCACTTTTAAAGGATTAGTCGGTGCAAACGTGACAGAAATAGGTGATTTCGCATTTAATTTTTTAGATGGCACGGATTATCTTGCTTTTGGTAGTGGGCTCAGAATAGTGGGCGATGCTCCATTTGCAGATTCGTATATAAATCGAATTTATTTTGGTTGTCATGAAATTCCAACAGGTTCTTATGAAGAAACTTATGATCAATATGAATCATATTGGAAGGATTATGAGAATGTAACACTCTACGTACCGCGTGATGCTGTTGACAAATTTAAGTCGCATAAAGTGTGGGGTATGGCGAAAAAAATTCTTCCCATCGAAGATACAGAATTTGCCTACCTTGCCGACACGGAGCTTGATGCGGTGGACGAGGTCAAGGCTTCATCGACGGCTATGCCACATTGCATATATTCACCCACAGGTGTGAAGCTCAACAGGCCAATAAAAGGCTTGAATATTGTTGATGGTAAAAAAGTGATGGTGAAGTAAAGCGCGAACTCTATGTGCCAACCCTTAAATCCGCTGTTTGTTTAGAAGCGAATAGTAAGCGGATTTAAGGGCTGGCTGCGTGTAATGCCCATATATTAAAGGGAAACTAAAGGGATACGCGTCTATATGCCTGAAAATCAGGATTATAATAATTGACTTATGTAGAGTGTGTGGTCCTAACGGCTGGTATCTGTGTTCGTTCTTTTTGCCGTATTATGTCTTGTTGCAGGTAAATATCATCAAATATAATGAAACCGGTGTAAAAGAATATCCGTATATTTGACCGCAAATCACTTGTGTTATTCAACAAAATAAGAATGCTATGAAACGAATATTACAATTCTTGGCGGCCGTGATGTCATTAAGCATCATGGGAACGGTGCAAACTTGGGCGGTATTTAGTTTGTCGTCAGATAGTTCTACACTTGCGGCAGAGAGTTATCCACGCCGTATGGTGATGGAGGAGGCCACTGCCACATGGTGTGGTTGGTGTCCTCAGGGCATTGTGGCCATAGATGGCCTTAAACGCGATTTTCCCGACAACTTTTTAGCCATCGCTATACACGGAAACGGGGATAAAATGGCGTATGTTGACGAATATGGCTTACAGGTTAATGGTTATCCTTCAGCCTTTCTCAATCGCCAAAGTACGTCAGTGGACTATTCGTGGCTAAAACGACAAATAGAAAAGGCCGGACTGACAACTGATAAAATGGTGCGCATTGACAGTGTAACCTATGTTGAGGCCGATGAGGCGTATAAGGTGTATACAACCACACGTGTGGCCAATTTTTTGGAAAATGCACAACTGCGCTTGGTGTATGTGGTGACAGAGGATAGTGTGGGCCCTTATAAACAAACGAACAATTTCGCTGGTGAAAGTGAGGAGATGGGTGGATTTGAGAACTTGCCAACAAAGGTGGAAATGCTGTATTCGGATGTTGCGCGCTTCATTTATCCCAGTTGTAACGGGCTGGAGGGTAGTGTGCCATCAACGTTGGAGGCCTGCAAGGATTATGCTTACGCGGCAAACGTATCTGCAAACTTTAATTGTGACGACTATGGAAAGTTGCAACTCACGGTGATGCTCTACGATGCTGCCACAAATACCATTGTGAATGCGGATCGTGTGGCGTTGCCTAAGCGCACCGATTTGGATAAAACGCTGACTATATATATGGGTGAGGAACCTGGTACGCTGAAGGAGAAATTAGGCAAAGACTTGTACAAGGTGCGTAATTTAGTTGTTAGAGGTAAGATAAATGGTGAAGATTTGGCTACGCTCCGTGATATGGTAGGGTGTACTGGCGATAAAACGCGCCGACTTGCAAAATTGAATTTAAGGGCAGCTCAGATAGTAAAAGGTGGTATCTATATGAATGACAAAGAGCTGGATAAAGATAATCATTTGCCAGATTTGGCCTTTGAATGTGCTGTGTCTTTGCGTTCTATTACTGTTCCGAGTACATTGCGTTCTATTGGTTATGCGGCGTTTCAAGATACCTATTCGTTGCGTGAGGTGAACCTTAATGAAGGATTGGTGGAAATAGACACTTGGGCATTTGCTTCTTGGAACGTAGAAAGTTCTCTTGAAAAAATAAATATCCCGTCTACGGTGAGGTCGTTTGAGGGTACGACATTTGCTTCTTGCTACAAACTGAAAGATCTTGTATTTCATTCAGATAATCCTTATTATACGTTCGATGGAAAAGCTGTATACACGAAAGACTACGGGCAAATAGTGCATATTCTCCCTTCTTATGCAGGTGTGTTGTCTTTGCCAGATGCGTGCCGCACGGTGCGGTGGAGCTCTCTCCGTTCGGGTAAGTTAAAGGGCTTTGTGGGTAAAAATGTAATAGAAATAGGTGGGCATGCTTTTGCTGACCTGTGGAGTGCAGATTATTTGGCTTTTGGTAGTAAATTAAAAAGAGTAGGAATTGGCCCGTTTAGCTATGCGCGACTAAATAGATTGTATTTGGGGTGTCATGACATACCTGATGGTGAGTATGTTGATTATGTTGATGGTGTATATAGTGATTATTGGGACGCTTATAAAAATGTTACGCTTTATGTGCCACGTGATGCTGTTGACAAATTTCGAAAGCATCGTGTGTGGGGTATGGCAAAAGACGTGTTGCTCATCGAAGATACAGAATTTGCCTATCTTGCCGATACGGAGCTTGATGCGGTGGACGAGGTCGAGACTTCGTCAACGGCTATGCCACATAGCATATATTCACCCACAGGTGTGAAGCTCAACAGGCCAATAAAAGGTTTGAATATTGTTGATGGTAAAAAGGTGATGGTGAAGTAAAACGAGAACTCTATGTGCCAACCCTTAAATCCGCTATTTGTTTAGGAACGAATGGTGAGCGGATTTAGGGGTTGGCTGCGTGTGATGCCCACGTTTTAGGGGTAGAGTAGGCGGGGTTAGGCTCTTTTTACGAAACGTTGTGTACTTAATTGCGCGAACCTTCGCAGAGTTGTAACTTTTTTCGTATCTTTGCCCACAAAACCAAAGAATTCGGCGAATGGAACCTTTGAAACATGAGTGCGGTGTAGCTATGGTGCGATTACTCAAGCCGCTCTCTTATTATGAAAAGAAATATGGCACGTGGATGTACGGCTTGAACAAGCTGTATTTGCTGATGGAAAAGCAGCATAACCGCGGTCAAGAAGGTGCGGGGCTGGCATGCGTGAAAATGCAGGCGGCTCCAGGTGAGGAGTTTATGTTTCGGCAACGCGGCCTTGGCGGCGGAGCCATTCAAGAGATTTTTGGTAACGTACATAAGGAATTAGCTGATTTCACAAGCGAACAATTGCATGACGCGGACTTTGCAGCCCGTTATGTTCCGTTTGCTGGCGAAATATATATGGGCCACCTCCGGTATTCGACTACTGGCAAGAGTGGCCTTTCGTATGTCCACCCGTTTTTGCGCCGCAGCAACTGGCGCGCTAAGAATTTGTGTATCTGCGCCAACTTCAACATGACAAACGTGATGGAGATATTCAACGAGATAGCTGTGAAAGGCCAGCACCCGCGTATGGTGTCGGACACATATATCTTACTTGAACAACTCGGTCACCGCCTTGACCGCGAGAGCGAACGCTGCTTTGTTGAGGCTAAGAAGTTGGGGCTCGAAAATATGGACATCACGCGCTATATTGAGGACAATATCAACCTGTGCAACGTGCTGAAAAAGGCTGCACCCGTGTGGGACGGTGGTTATGTGCTGTGTGGCGTGACCGGTTCGGGCGAGATGTTCACCATGCGCGACCCTTGGGGCATACGTCCTGCTTTTTATTACAAAGATGACGAATTGATGGTTGTAGCCTCAGAGCGTCCTGTCATACAAACGGCTTTGGACGTGGAGGCTGACATGGTGCATGAACTGCAGCCTGGTCAGGGCATCTTTATGAATAAATGCGGCGAAGTGCGTACCGAACAAGTAATTGAGGCTAAAAAATATGCTGCTTGTTCGTTTGAGCGCGTGTACTTCAGCCGTGGCTCGGACAAGGATATCTATAATGAACGCAAGGAACTCGGCCGTACCTTGGTTGAGCCTATATTGAAAGCTGTCAACAATGAGTTAGACAATACCGTGTTTGGCTATATTCCTAATACAGCTGAGGCCGCCTATTACGGCATGCTGCAGGGTTTTAACGAATATCTTAACCAACAGAAGGCAGAAGATATTGAAAGGCTCGGTGCAAATGTCACACACGAAAAGCTGCACGAAATATTGTCGCGCCGTATCCGCGCTGAAAAGGTGGCATGGAAGGATATCAAGATGCGCACATTCATAGCTGAGGGCAATTCGCGCAATGATTTGGCCGCTCATGTTTATGACATCACTTATGGTTCGGTGCGTCCGGGTGTTGATAATCTTGTGGTAATAGACGACAGCATTGTGCGCGGTACGACGCTGCGTGAGAGCATCATACGCATCATGGACCGTTTGCATCCGCGTCGCATAGTTGTGGTAAGCTCGTCGCCACAGGTGCGCTACCCCGATTATTATGGCATAGACATGGCGCACATGGAGGAGTTTATAGCCTTCCGCGCAGCCATAGAACTGCATAAGGAACGTGGCATTGAAGCACGCTTGGACGTTATATATCAGCGCTGTAAGGCACAACTGAATTTGCCCAAAGAGCAGGTGGTGAACTATGTGCGCGATGTGTACGAACCATTCACCTCGGAGGATATATCTGAGAAAATGGCCGAAATGCTCCGCCCCGAAGGTGTAACAACCGAAATACATATTGTGTATCAAAGTATTGAAGGGCTGCGTAAGGCTTGTCCGCATTCACCAGGCGATTGGTATTTCTCTGGTCATTATCCGACGCCTGGAGGCAACAAGCGTGTGAATGAAGCCTTTGTGAATTTCTACGAAAACTCTTATAAAACGAAATAGTACAGATGTTTGCCGGTAACGCAGTGCTGATTGTGCCGGTAATCTATGCATACTCTACTTATAAATCTACATCAACTCAATAATATGCGTAACGTAACACTTGTTCTTGACGACGGAACCAAATTTCATGGTAAGTCGTTTGGTTATGAAGCTCCTGTAGCAGGCGAAGTGGTTTTCAACACAGCCATGATGGGTTATCCCGAAAGTTTGACAGACCCATCGTATGCAGGACAGCTCATGACTCTTACATATCCGCTTGTGGGCAATTATGGTGTGCCACCTTTCACAATCGGTGATGATAAATTGGCCACTTACATGGAGAGTGACCGCATTTATGCTTCGGCTATTATCGTGAGCGATTATAGCGAGCAGTACAGTCATTGGAATGCTGTGGAAAGTTTGGGGGACTGGCTGAAACGCGAAAAGGTGCCAGGCATTACGGGCATCGACACGCGCGAACTTACCAAAGTGTTGCGTGAACATGGTGTGATGATGGGTAAGATATTGTTTGATGATGAGCCCAACAACGTTCCTACGGCAGAGTATGAGGGGGTTAATTATGTGGCTAAAGTGTCATGCAAGGAAATCATTCGTTACAACGAAGGCGAGGACCGCAAGAAAGTGGTGCTCGTTGACTGTGGCGTGAAGAATAACATCATTCGTTGCTTGATAAAGCGCGGGGTAGAGGTTATTCGTGTGCCTTGGAACTACGATTTCAACGACATGGAATTTGATGGCCTGTTCCTGGCAAATGGTCCTGGCGACCCGGACACTTGTGTGGAGGCAGTCGAGAATATTCGCAAGTTCTTGAACAATCCGGTTGTACGTCCTTGCATGGGTATTTGTATGGGTAACCAGTTGCTGTCGAAGGCCGCAGGTGCCAGCATCTACAAGTTGAAGTATGGACACCGCAGTCACAACCAGCCTGTGCGCATGGTTGGCACAAACCGTTGCTTCGTTACATCGCAAAACCACGGCTATGCAGTAGACAACCGTACACTGCCTGCTGAATGGGAACCCTACTTTGTCAATATGAATGATGGCTCGAACGAGGGTGTGCGCCACAAGACCAATCCTTGGTTCTCGGCTCAGTTCCACCCAGAGGCTTGTTCCGGTCCTGTTGATACGGAATTCCTTTTTGACGAGTTTGTAAAGTTGCTGAATAAATAATATATCCAAAGGGTGAAATAGTGCTGGGGCTGTAACCTGCTACATTCATGGTAGTGTGGTTGCCTCAGAGTATGCTCACCATCGAAATATCCAAGCTATGACTACAATAAAGAAAGTTCTCCTTCTCGGTTCGGGCGCACTTAAAATTGGTGAGGCTGGCGAGTTTGACTATTCAGGTTCGCAGGCCCTCAAGGCTCTGAAAGAGGAGGGTATCGAAACAATACTTATCAATCCGAACATCGCCACGGTGCAAACTTCGGAGGGCGTGGCAGACCGTATCTACTTTTTGCCGGTAACACCTTACTTTGTTGAGCGCGTAATCGAAAAGGAACGTCCCGAAGGCATCATGTTGGCATTTGGCGGACAAACCGCTCTTAACTGCGGTGTAAAACTCTTTGAAAACGGTGTGCTCGAGAAGTACAATCTCAAGGTGCTTGGCACACCGGTACAGGCCATCATGGATACGGAGGACCGTGAACTGTTTGTTGAGAAGTTGAACGAAATCAACGTTAAGACAATCAAGAGCGAGGCTTGCGAAAATGTAGAGCAGGCTCGCAAGGCCGCTGCCGAATTGGGCTATCCTGTCATTCTGCGTGCCGCCTACGCTTTGGGCGGACTTGGATCGGGCTTCTGTGACAATGAGGAAGAACTCGACAAATTGGCTGAAAAGGCTTTCTCTTTCTCACCACAGGTGCTTGTAGAGAAGAGCTTGAAGGGTTGGAAAGAAGTGGAATATGAGGTTGTGCGCGACCGCTTTGACAACTGTATTACAGTTTGTAATATGGAGAACTTCGACCCGTTAGGCATTCATACGGGTGAGAGTATTGTGATTGCGCCTTCGCAGACGCTGACAAACTCTGAATATCACAAGCTGCGCGAACTCTCTATCCGCATTGTACGCCATGTGGGCATTGTGGGTGAGTGTAATGTGCAATACGCTTTCGACCCCAACAGCGAGGATTATCGCGTAATCGAGGTTAATGCCCGTTTGTCGCGCTCTTCGGCTTTGGCATCAAAGGCTACTGGTTACCCCTTGGCTTTTGTGGCTGCTAAATTGGGCTTGGGCTACGGCTTGTTCGACTTGAAGAACTCTGTAACCAAAACAACTTCGGCTTTCTTTGAGCCGGCATTGGACTATGTGGTATGTAAAATACCGCGTTGGGACTTGGGCAAATTCCATGGCGTAGACCGCGAACTTGGTTCGTCAATGAAGTCTGTTGGCGAGGTTATGGCCATCGGCCGCACCTTTGAGGAGGTTATCCAGAAGGGCTTGCGCATGATTGGCCAGGGCATGCATGGCTTTGTTGACAACAAGGAACTCAAGATTGACAATGTGGACGAGGCTTTGAAAGAGCCTACCGACAAGCGTATCTTTGTTATTGAAAAGGCATTCAATGCAGGTTACACCATCGATCAAATTCATGAATTGACAAAGATTGACCGTTGGTTCTTGCAGAAGCTTTATAAAATACATGAGACGGATAGGGAACTGCATGCTTGCACCTCAATCAATGTGCTCGACAACGATTTGTTGCGTAAGGCAAAGGTGCAGGGCTTTACCGATTTCCAGATAGCTCGTGCCGTAGGCATGGAGAAGGAGATGGACATCGAAAAGGCTATTCTTGCAGTACGTGCACGTCGTAAGCAGGCTGGCATTCTGCCCGTTGTAAAGCAGATTGATACTCTGGCTGCCGAATATCCCGCTCAGACCAATTACTTGTATCTGACATATAGTGGCACTGCTCACGACATTCGATTCGAAAATGACAAGCGCTCGGTTGTTGTGCTCGGTTCGGGTGCATATCGCATTGGTTCGTCTGTAGAGTTTGACTGGTGTGGTGTGCAGGCACTCAATACTATCCGCAGGGAGGGCTATCGCTCAATCATGATCAACTACAACCCCGAGACTGTGTCGACGGACTATGACATGTGCGACCGACTCTACTTTGATGAGCTGACATTTGAGCGTGTAATGGATATTCTCGACTTAGAGTGTCCTTATGGCGTGATTGTGAGCACGGGAGGTCAGATTCCGAACAACTTGGCCATGCGCCTCGATGCTGAGAATATCAACTTGCTTGGCACACAAGCCAAATATATTGATAATGCAGAGGACCGTGAGAAATTCTCTGAAATGTTGAATCGCATCGGTGTTGACCAGCCTGAGTGGAGCGCGTTGACTTCGATGGACGATATCCAGCACTTTATTGGGCGTGTTGGTTTCCCCGTATTGGTGCGTCCGTCGTATGTGCTCTCGGGTGCAGCCATGAACGTGTGCTCAAATCAGGAGGAACTCGAGCGCTTCTTGAAGTTGGCTGCCAATGTGTCGAAAAAGCACCCTGTGGTTGTGAGCCGCTTCATGCAGCACGCCAAGGAAGTAGAAATGGATGCTGTAGCCAAAGATGGCGAAATCATTGCATACGCCATATCTGAGCATATCGAATTTGCAGGTGTGCACTCTGGTGATGCTACAATTCAGTTCCCGCCACAGAAACTTTATGTTGAAACGGCACGTCGCATCAAGAAGATTTCAAAGCAAATTGCCAAGGAACTCCATATTTCTGGTCCCTTCAACATTCAGTATCTGGCCCGCGAAAACGACATCAAGGTTATTGAGTGTAACTTGCGTGCATCGCGTTCGTTCCCGTTTGTGAGCAAGGTGCTTAAAATCAACCTCATAGAGCTGGCTACACGCATTATGCTCGGTTTGCCGGTTGAAAAGCCTGCAAAGAGTTTGTTCGACCTCGATTATGTAGGTGTCAAGGCATCGCAGTTCTCATTCAACCGCTTGCAGAAGGCCGACCCCGTGTTGGGTGTCGATATGGCTTCGACGGGCGAAGTAGGTTGTTTGGGCGAGGATTCGCGTTCGGCATTGCTCAAGGCCATGTTGTCAGTAGGCCAGCGTGTGCCCGAAAAGAATATTCTGCTTTCAACAGGTGATGGCAAGCAAAAGGCTGAAATGTTGGCTGCTTGTGCTATGCTGCGCGACCATGGCTATAAATTGTTCGCCACACCGGGTACAAGCCGCTATCTTGACGAAAACGGCATAGAAAACACTTTGGTGCATTGGCCCAGCGAGGAAGGACAACAGCCTCAGGCACTCGACATGTTGCACAATAAGGACATCGATATGGTGGTAAATGTGACCAAGAACTTGTCGACGGGTGAATTGAGCAATGGTTACAAGATACGTCGTGCTGCTATCGACTTGAACATTCCTTTGATAACCAATGCCCGATTGGCATCGGCTTTCATCTACGCTTTCTGCACACAGAAACTTGACGACCTTGAAATCAAGTGCTGGCAGGAGTATTGATGATGTTTTAATGCAATGATACACTTCGGGTACATGATTCTGAGAGGATAATCTGTCTCTTTGGAACCATGTACCCGATGTGCCTTTAAGGGGAGGTGTCAGAGTAGGCTTGAATACTACCAATGTGTTATTACTAATTATAGCAACTATGGAACATGTACGTTGGGGCTTCATCGGTTGTGGTGAAGTGACCGAAAAAAAGAGTGGCCCGGCTTTCAATTTGATTGAAGGATCTGAAGTTGTGGCAGTGATGAGTCGCAGGGCTGATCGTGCACAGTCGTATGCTGAGCGTCATGGCGTGAAGCGTTGGTACACCGATCCGCAAGCTCTGCTGAATGATCCTGAAGTGAATGCAGTTTATATAGCTACTCCGCCATCAACACATGCCACTTATGCCATAATGGCAATGAAAAGCGGCAAGGTCGTATATGTGGAGAAACCTATGGCCTCGAACTATGAGGACTGCTGTCGTATCAACCGTATAGCTGAGAAAACTGGTGTGCCGTGTTTCGTGGCCTATTACCGGCGTTATTTGCCATACTTCATCAAGGTAAAGGACTTGGTTAATTCGGGCGCTGTGGGCAAGGTCGTAAATGTGCAAATACGCTTTGCTGTGCCGCCGCGTGATTTGGATTACAACAAAACCAACTTGCCGTGGCGTGTGCAGGCCGACATTGCTGGTGGGGGCTATTTCTACGATTTGGCACCGCATCAAATAGATTTATTGCAAGAGATGTTTGGCCCTATACTCGAGGCTGAGGGCATGAAAGCAAACCGTGGCGGATTATATCCCACCGAGGACTCTGTAAGTGCTTGTTTTAAGTTTGGCAACGGATTGCCAGGTTCTGGCTCATGGTGTTTTGTGGCACACGAATCGGCAAAGGAAGACCGCATCGACATAGTGGGCGATAAAGGGTCGTTGTCTTTTTCGGTATTCACTTACCAACCCATTGTGTTGCAAAATGAAAACGGGCGTCAAGAGTTTGCTGTTGAAAACCCTCCCTATGTGCAGTTACCCCTAATCAAGTTAGTGGTCGAACATTTGCAAGACAAAGCTATTTGTACTTGTGACTGTGTGAGTGCAACACCTGTTAATTGGGTGGTAGACCGTATTTTGGGCAAGTTGTAAACGATACAATAATGTCCGCTGATATATGTTGATTTGTATTAGGAACATCTATTACGTACTGCTATTAACGATTTAATAAGAAACATATCTGTTGCTTTGGTGTTGGCTTTTGAAGCCAACACTTTTGTGCATGCTGAGGAGGTGGGTGAAAGAGTACACGCTGTCGACTCGTTGCACGCCAATATGGAGCTTGCGGACAGTGCCGTGACAGAAACGCGCATGCAGCATATAAAGAAGAAGGTAAAGCACGCGGGAAATGTGTTTTATCGTTTTGTCAAGAACTTCGACAATTACGACACAACTTATATATCGCCCAACTACTACAACTTTACGGCGATGCTGCAAAATACAAATTCTTTTCAGACGTATAAGTTTCAAGGAAGGAATGAAGATGGTTTAAGACAAACGATATCAACCAAACCGGCTCCGAGTGTGAAGGTCGGTCCATATTTCGGTTGGCGTTGGATATTTTTGGGTTACACGTTCGACGTTGCCCATCCCAAGGCAATAAGCAAAAGCACAGAGTTCAACTTTAGTTTGTATAGCGCGATGCTCGGGTGTGACTTCATTTATATCAAGAATACAGGCAACTTCAGACTGCGCCGCACCACAGGCTTTGAAGGTGTTGGCAACAAAGATTTTTACAACGCAGACTTTCGTGGTCTCAATGCTAAAACGGTGTCGTTCAGTGCCTATTATGTGTTTAATCATAAGCATTTTTCCTATCCTGCGGCATACAATCAAAGCACGGTGCAGCGCAAAAGTTGTGGTTCAATGCTCTTGGGCATGGGGTACAGCAAACAGGAGGTGAATTTTGATTACACGCAGTTGCCGTCCGATTTATTGGGCACGGGTAATGATGAGAGAATTGTAGACGAATTGAAATTCTCCAGAATCAGTTATGATTATTACTTTGTCAGCACGGGCTACGGCTATAATTGGGTGTTTGCGCGTAATTGCTTGTTCGGTGCATCGGTCATGCCTTCGGTGGGTATTCGCAAGATGAGTGGTGAGAAACTAAAGGGTGATGAGTTGTTTAATGACCTGCGTAACTTCAGTTTCGACTGCACATCGCGATTGGGATTGGTTTGGAACAATGCTCATTGGTTTGCCGGTGCTTCGTTTATCAGCCATCTGTATCTGTATCGCAAGCAGCGTTTCAGTTTGGCTAATTCTGTAAACTTTTGCAACGTGTACGTGGGCTTCTTCTTTAATCGCAAAAAGCAATACAGGTAACCTCGCTGCTTATAGGTAGGTGTACAAAACTATTTCGATCACCCGCTAAACAAAATGCAATCTCCGCATGAGTGTTTGTAGTCTGCAAAACTCATGCGGAGATTGTGTTTGGTTCCAGTGTTTAATGAAACTTATTTATAAGAGCCCTTGTTGTCGAAATAGCTGGAATACCCATGGCTGTTGTAGCCATAGCTATAGCCGTATCTAAAGTTGCCGTAGCGGCTGCTTACGTATTTGGTGCCGTTAAGCACAAGTGCCATATTCTTGAATACCCCCTTTTGGTAGAGTTCTTCAATGTCTTTCAAACTACGTCTGTCCATGAGGCCGACGCGTATGACAAACAGGTTGGCATCAGCGTAGTCCTTGATAATACTTGTGTCTGTCACTATGTCAATAGGTGGGCAGTCAAGTATGATGTAATCGTACTCATTGCGCAGCTTGTCGAGCATATCGTTCATTTTGGGGCTCAAAAGCAATTCTGCGGGGTTGGGCGGCAGTACGCCAACGGGTAGTATGTCGAAACTGCAACCTTTAGGATTGTGTTGTATAAGTTTAGTCACGTCATCTTCAATTCCGCAAAGATATGCAGACAATCCCTGTGCTTGTGTTTCGCCAAATGTGCTGAGTGAGGCATGACGCATGTCAAAGTCTATAGCCAATACCCGACAGTCTTTAAGAGCTAAAGCCTCGCTCAAGTTGGCAGATATAAAGCTTTTGCCAGCTCCGATATTGAAACTTGTAACCAGAATAATCTTTTTGTCTGTGCCAAAAGGTTTGATGAAATAGTCCAGTTTGGTGCGCAGCACCCTGAAAGACTCGTTAATCAAGTCGCGGCAATCCTTCTTGACATACACCTGTCGTTTGGCGTTATCTTTGTGACGCTTCCATAGTTTTTTACCACCGCTTAAAAAATGTGGAATTTCGCCAATCAATGGAATGCTCAATTTTTCAAGATCACTGCGTCCGCGCACCGTGTGGTTGATCGTCTGCATCAGGAACATGATGCCGGCTGGCACACATACACCGATGGCTAATGCAATGAGCAACACTATGTTTTTACGTGGCGAAGTAGGATACTTACTTCCTATAGGTGGCTGAATGATGCGTGTGTTCCATGCCGTGTAAGTCTTCGACAGTTCGTTCTCCTCACGTTTTTGCAGCAAATAAATGTAGAGTGCTTCCTTAACCTTTTGTTGGCGTCCCACAGAGAGCAACTGCTTGACCTGTTGCGGAGCAGCAGCCAATTTCTCATTAGTCTGCGCTTCGGTGTTTTGCCAACTGTTCACTTGCGATTGCAGTTGCACAATAAGGTTGTCAAGTGAGCGCACGATAGTTTGTCGCTGTTGGGCCAAGTCGTTGTTGAACTTTTGAACGAGGGGCGAGTTCTCGCTGCTGTTAACAAGCACATCGTTGCGCGAACTGACAGCCTTGTTGTAGTTGTCAATCATCGTTTCAATGCCAGTACTGCCAATGCCTGTGTTGGTGGGCAAGTATTGGTTGTGCTTGCTGTGGTCGTTAAGATATTCGCGTATGTAACGTGCCACCCCCAGTTGGTTGTTCAGTTGCAGAATTTGGTCGTTGTTTTTAGAATTCTGTGCCATATACATATTTGATGCGGCGTCAATGTCGGGCATCTTGTTCTGGCTCTTGTAGTCAGAAATCTTTTGGTCAACATCGCCCAATTCTTTAGACAACGTATTCAAGCGGTTGGTGATGAACTCAAAAGTGCTTTCGGCCACTCTGTTACGGTCCTTCAGCCATTGTTCGTTATACACGTCAATGAGTTTACACAATATGTCCTCGGCCCGTTGTTTGTCCTCATCAGTGATGCTGATGTCAACAATGGTCGACTCCTTATCGGTCAAGCTCACGTTCAACCTGCTGTTGTACATATTGCCAACAACTTCAAGTGGAATTTTGTTTACGGTGATATCGTCGCTAAAGAAATGCTTGTGCCAGTACTGCGTGGGCTGTATCACCACAACGCCTACAGGTGTACGGGCAAACGTTCCCATTTTTATGGTCACACGTTTGTCAATTTTACCCCCCCATTTTCAAAGTCCCAAAGTTCGGCAGTCTGGTTGGCGTGCAGGCGCATTTTGAAGGAGAGCATATCGTCGTCATTAGTCTGCGGCAGCAACAATTTGATTGGTGATTCTTCATATAAAGGCACATCGTGCAGTCCTTGTTCCACCTTCATTTGTACATCAAGATGCAGGCGCTTAGCCACTTCCTGCATCACGACAGGTGCGCCAATGGTGTACATTTCGTTTTTGATGTTGGTGTTTGTACCCAGCATGCCGCTAAGGTTTTGAAAGTCTTGTGACAAGGAAGCTACCCCTGAGCCTGAAGGCTTACCATCTTCATTCTTAATGAGAATAGACGTGCTGCGTGTGTAAGTAGGTGTAGTCCGCAGCATGCAAAAAACAGCAATGCACAATGTGATGGCTACGGAAATAGCAATCCAATACCAATTCTGCAATAATTGTAGGGAAAATTCTAACAGGTTGAATTCATTAACTTCTTGATCGTTATCTCGTGCATCACGTAAATCCTCTGTATTCATGTCTAATATAAGTAGTAACGGTGGTTAGACTATTAAATGAATGTTTGTAGCGGGAAGGTGCCGCCTATCTTATGCAAAGGTAAATATTTATTTGAAAATACAAAGTTTACATGTACGAGTTTGTTTACAGGTTCTACATAATTTGTAGAAAGTGTTGTTAAATGATCATTTGTGCTTCAGTGCGTTCTTTTGCACAACTGCCAAAAGGCTACAGCCGATGCTGCGGCCACATTTAGTGAGTCCACACCATGTGCCATGGGTATGCGTACGGTGTAGTCAGCCTCCTCAATAGTGTGTTTGGGTAGTCCGTCGCCCTCGGTGCCCATAATGATGGCAAGTTTTTCCTCATTAGCCAAGGCTGGGTCGTCAAGCGAAACCGATTTGTCGGTGAGTGCCATAGCCACGGTCTTAAATCCTAACGATTTGAGTCCGCTTATATCTTCTTCGTCAATCCAGGTCCAGGGAACGAGAAAGATTGATCCCATCGACACGCGTACAGCTCGGCGATTGAGTGGGTCGCAAGAGTTACGTGTTAAAATGACGGCCTCGATGCCTAATGCTGCTGCAGAACGGAAAATGGCACCAATGTTGGTAGTGTCCACCACGCCGTCAATGACCACTATGCGTTGAGCCCCCTCCAGTGTTGCAGCGAGTGTGGGTGGCGCAGGCCGTTTCATGGCGCAGAGCACGCCGCGCGTGAGTTTATAACCTGTGAGTGAGGCAAGCACATCGCGGCTACCGGTGTAGATGGGTGTGTCGTTGCCGAGTTGACTTACGATGTCGGCGGCGTCACCATCGATGTGCTTGCTTTCGGTAAGCAGAGCCACAGGCTCGTAACCTGCCTGCATGGCAACCTTTATCACCTTTGGGCTTTCAACAATGAAGATGCCTTTTTCAGGTTCGAGTTTGTTGCGCAGTTGAGCTTCGGTAAGCGTGCTGAATATTTCAACCCCGGGATGGTCAATGCTGTCGATGTGTATGATGTTCATGTTAGGAATGCTGTTTTTTAGTTCAAGTATACATACAAAAAAAGACTGAAGTTTGTCAACCTCAGTCTTTTTTGTACACTCTCAGGGGTTCGAACCCTGGACCCACTGATTAAGAGTCAGTTGCTCTACCAACTGAGCTAAGAGTGCATTTCCTTTCGTTTGCGGGTGCAAAAATATAATCTTTATTTGAATTGACCAAATAAAATGCAGGCAAATCTGAACGATTTCCTGCATTTTATTTTTCTATTTTCTATAACAAGCTGCTATACAAGCTTATACTCATCTTCGTAATAAAGGTGTTGTAGTGTACATTGTTTATATTCGAACAGCTCTTCGGGCTTAAAGAAACGGTTTACCTCTTCTGCAGCCGTCTTGGGAGAGTCGGATGTATGGATAATGTTTTCCTGAGAACTTACACAATAATCACCTCGTATTGTACCCGGAATGGCAACACGGCCGTTTGTAGCTCCTGTCATCGAACGGACGATCTGAACGGCATCTACTCCTTCGTAGCAACAAACAACTACCGGACATGCCATCATCGATTCTTTTACGCGCTGAAAGAAAGGCTTTCCTGCCAGATGGGCATAATGTTCATTCAAAAGTTCGTCTGTAAGCTGCATCATTTTCATACCTGCCAGACGCAAGCCTTTACGTTCGAAACGAGAGGTAACTTCTCCTATTAAGCCACGTTGTACGGCAGATGGTTTCAATATAACCAATGTTTTTTCAAGACTCATAGTGTTTTTCCTTTTTAAGTTTAACGGTGCCAAAGATAAATCTTTCCTGCAAAAAAGAAAAGTTTTAGGCAGAAAAAAGCCTCACAGACTTGACTTTAGCTAAATTTTTACTGGTTCTCTGCCAAAGCCTCCTTCTCCGACCGGCAAGTTTGCTCCAAAAGAACGTGATGTTTTTTAAAAAATTGTACGAACTTTCAGGCAAAATTGCTGATGTTTCTACTAATTCTTCAGCAATTTTTTTACAAGACAACCTGATATTATTTTAAGGGCGTCATATGAACATTCAGACAGGTGTGAAGTTCGTTTTGCAATCTTTCCCGCACCTCATCCATAGCTACCTCATGACCAAGTTCTCTGGAAATGGAAGTCACACCTTTATTTATAAAGCCGCACGGATGAATATAACTGAAATAGCGTAAATCCGTATTCACGTTAAGTGCAAGTCCGTGCATCGTAATAAAATGGCTGCTGCGTACACCTATTGCACAGATTTTGCGTTCGTTCTTTGTTCCTGTGTCGAGCCACACACCGGTTGCCCCGGCTACCCTGCCCGACTCTATACCGTATGACGCACAAACTCTGATGACCGCTTCTTCCAATGCATGGATATAATCTTTCAGTCCCAACCGGAAATCTTCGAGATTCAGTATCGGGTAACAGACCAGCTGTCCCGGACCGTGGTAAGTGATATCTCCTCCGCGGTCTATATGGAATAGTTCCGCCCCAATCTGCTTCAGCTGTTCTTCACGCAGAAGCATATTGGCTTCTTTACCATGTCTGCCCAAGGTATAGACATGAGGATGCTCACAAAATATCAGACGGTTTTCACAGGTTTCGCCACTGCCACGCTGATGCACCAGTTTATCGAATAATTCTTGCTGTCGGCTCCATGCCTCACGATAGGGAATCGTTCCCCAATATTCTGTTTTCATAGCTGCTTCGTTAATGAACATTGTTCCTTTTCGGACAAACTTACATATTTTTTTATTTCCTGCCTTCCGGCTATCCGAAAATCTTTATCAAAACGACAGAAAGAACGTTCTTTTTTCATGTTTTATTCGAGAACTTGTGTTATATTTGTCGTATGAGAATGCAAAAATCAACAGACTAAAAAATAGTATCATGAAATCAACCAGAATTTTACTGCCGTCACTCATATTCGGCATTGCAGGCGGGTTTGCACTTACAGGATGTATCGAACAGAAACAAACAGCTGCTGCCGAACCAGACATGCTGCAAAAAGACACAACAGTATACTTGCAGGAAGGAAAGGAAACTCCGTCATGCAAAATCAGCATCAGTTATGCTTATCTGAAACCGGCATCGGAGAAAGATTCCATATCACGGCTTATCAATGAAAAAATACAAGAAGAAGCTTTCGGCAAACAATATGTCAAATTGACTCCCGAAGGACTTGTATCGGCACTGGCTAATGATTTCATCAAAAATTATAATACGGATGTCAAAGAATTGTTTGAAGCTGATATGCATAACGGCATGAAGGCTGAAGATGTTCCGGCATGGTATAATTATGAATATCAGATAAAGACTGCACTGGAAGCCGGAAAAGACAGTACCGTATGGAATTATTCTGTCGTAAACTTCCAGTATACCGGAGGAGCACATCCCAATACGCTTGCCAAATATATGAATATCAATGCTCAGACCGGTAAGCTTATTACTGCCGATGATGTATTCCGCAAGGAAGATAATGCAAAAATCTGCTCACTGATCATGAAGGAGCTGATAAAGGAAGTCAACAAAAAAATGGAGACCGATACCATTTCTAGCATAGAAGGGCTTCAGTCGGTAGGTATATTGCTGGATACGGATATTTATATTCCGGAAAACTTTATGCTGGGTAAAGACGGGGTCACATTCTATTATAACCGTTATGAAATAGCTCCTTATTCGGCAGGTGACTTCAGCCTGACCGTTCCCTACGATGACATTAATGTTTACTTAAAATAACCATTTGCATACATGGATATTATACTGAAATATTTTCCTGATTTAACCGAAACGCAAAAAGAACAATTTGCCGCGCTGTACGACTTGTACACTGACTGGAACAGCAAAATCAATGTCATATCACGCAAGGATATCACAAACTTGTACGAACATCATGTGCTTCACTCGCTGGGCATTGCCAAGTTTATCCAGTTCAAGCCGGGAACACGTATCATGGACCTGGGCACGGGAGGTGGTTTTCCGGGCATACCGCTTGCTATTTTATTCCCCGACTCAACGTTTCATCTGGTAGACAGCATCGGAAAGAAAGTCAGGGTTGCAACCGAAATTGCCAATGCCATCGGACTGAAAAACGTTACAACACGCCACTGCCGCGCTGAAGAGGAAAAACAAATGTTCGACTTTGTAGTGAGCCGTGCTGTAATGCCACTGACCGATCTGTTGAAGATTATCCGCAAGAACATCAGCAAGGAACAGCATAACGCATTTCCCAACGGACTGGTTTGCCTGAAGGGAGGAGAACTTGAAAAAGAGGTTTTTCCGGTAAAGCACCAGACAATGGTAACCGAACTGAAAGATTTCTTCTCGGAAGAGTTTTTTGAAACGAAGAAGGTAGTATATGTCACTGTAAACAACTGATTAACACATAAGGACAAATGAAAATAAAACGCTTCGAATTTAATATGTTTCCCGTAAACTGTTACGTTATTTCCGACGAAACAGGGGAAGCTGCAATCATAGATGCCGGCTGTTTTTTTCCGGAAGAGCAACAAATGCTGAAACAGTATATTACCGATAACAAGTTGACAGTAAAGCATTTGCTGAATACTCATCTGCATCTGGATCACGTTTTTGGCAATCCTTTCATTCTGCGTGAATTTGGATTGAAAGCTGAAGCGTGCCAACTCGACGAGTTTCTGCTGGCAAAATTGCCCGACCAGTGCCGCATGTTCGGCTTCAGCCCGAATGAAGCCCCGGTAGGACTGGGACACTACATCGAAGACGGAGAAATAATACGCTTCGGACATACGGAACTACAAGCCATACATGTTCCGGGACATTCACCCGGAGGCATGGTATATTACTGTAAGGCAGATGCTTGCCTGTTCAGCGGTGACGTACTGTTTCAGGGAAGCATAGGACGTGCCGATCTGGAAGGAGGAGATTTCAACGAACTGATAGAACAGATTTCGTGCCGGTTGCTGACTCTGCCGGATGAAACACTGGTGTATCCGGGACACGGAGAACCGACTAGTATCGGAAAAGAAAAAATGGAAAATCCGTTCTTCAAATAGAAACATTATCCTGAATAACATAAAAAACGTACCGGCATTTTACTACAAATGCGGTACGTTTTCGAACCTGAATACTTTTACCTTTATTAATACCTTAAAATCATGAAAACAGATGTTTTTGCCAATCGCCATATTGGCATTACCGAGAACGATCTTCCCAAAATGCTGGAAAGAATAGGAGTAAAGACATTAGACGAATTGATTGATAAGACCATTCCTGAGAAAATCCGGCTAAAAGCTCAGTTGAATCTGCCTCCTGCCATGACAGAACGGAAGTTTGCCGAACATATCGGGAAACTGGCTTCTATGAACAAGATATATAAATCGTATATCGGTACTGGCTGGTACGATTCGATTACTCCGGCTGTCATCCAACGCAATGTTTTCGAGAATCCGGTATGGTACACTTCATACACTCCTTATCAGACAGAAATATCACAGGGACGTCTGGAGGCTTTGCTTAATTTCCAGACGGTAGTAAGCGACCTTACCGCTATGCCGCTGGCAAACTGCTCGCTGCTGGACGAAGCAACGGCCGCTGCCGAAGCCGCTACAATGATGCTGGCACTGAGAAGCCGTGCACAACAGAAAGCGGGAGCCAACACGCTGTTTGTCGACCGTGAGATATTCCCTCAAAACCTTGCAGTAATACGTACACGTGCTATTCCTCAGGGAATAGAGGTGAAAGTAGGCGACTATAAGGAACTGGAATTTACACCCGACGTGTTTGGCTGTATCGTACAATATCCGAACAACAGCGGTAATATAGAAGATTACCGTGAGTTTACGGAACGTGCCCATGCTGCTGGTTGTAAAGTTGCGGTAGACGCGGATATCATGAGCCTTGCGTTATTGGTTCCTCCCGGCGAATGGGGAGCTGATATCGTATTCGGAAGCACACAGCGCCTCGGTATTCCGATGTTCTACGGTGGTCCTTCGGCTGCTTATTTCGCAACGCGTGATGAATATAAACGGAACATACCGGGACGTATCATCGGACTGTCAAAGGATAAATACGGAAAGATTTGTTACCGTATGGCTTTGCAGACTCGCGAACAGCATATCAAGCGTGAAAAGGCTACATCGAATATCTGTACGGCACAGGCTCTGCTGGCTACCATGGCTGGCTTCTATGCTGTCTACCACGGTGCTGAAGGAATAAAGGATATCGCCAAACGTATTCACAGTATTGCCAACTGGCTCAACAAACAGTTGCTCCGTCTGGGATATATAGAACGTAACTCGCTGTTCTTCGACACACTCCGCCTGGGATTGCCCGATCATGTTTCCGCACAGAAGCTGCGCACAATAGCATTAAGCAAGGAAGTAAATCTGCGATATTTTGAAAATGGAGATGTAGGCTTCAGCATCGACGAAGCTACTACCGTGGCAGATGCGAACCTGCTGCTGATGATTTTCGGTATTGCTGCCGAAGAGCCTGTACATGAAATAGATGACATTCCTGAATCGTCGTCACTGAACAGAGAACTGCGACGCCGGTCATCGTATCTGACTCATGAGGTATTCAACCGTTACCATACCGAAACGGAAATGATGCGCTATATCAAACGTCTGGAGCGTAAGGATATTTCACTCGCCCACTCCATGATTTCACTGGGCTCGTGTACGATGAAACTGAATGCTGCTTCGGAAATGCTTCCTTTAAGCAATGCTTCGTGGATGAACATGCATCCGCTGGTTCCGGAAGATCAGGCACAAGGCTACCGTACGCTGATAGAAAATCTCTCGCAGCAGCTTATGACGATCACTGGATTCGAAGGTATCACGCTTCAGCCTAACTCAGGGGCTGCCGGAGAATATACGGGACTTCGCATCATCCGCAGCTATCTGGAAAGCATCGGACAAGGACATCGTAACCTGATTCTTATCCCAGCTTCGGCACACGGAACAAATCCGGCTTCTGCTGTTCAGGCTGGCTACGAAACATTAACCTGTGCCTGCGACGAACGGGGTAATGTGGATGTGGAAGATCTCCGTCAGAAAGCAGAAGAGCATAAGGATCAGCTTGCCGCTCTGATGATTACTTATCCTTCCACTCATGGTATCTTCGAAAGTGATATTGCCGAAATATGCAAAATTATTCACCGATGCGGTGCTCAGGTATATATGGACGGCGCAAATATGAATGCACAGGTAGGACTGACAAATCCGGGAACAATTGGTGCGGATGTGTGCCATCTTAACTTGCACAAGACATTTGCCAGCCCTCACGGTGGTGGTGGTCCGGGTGTTGGACCGGTTTGTGTAGCCAAGCATCTGATTCCTTTCTTGCCGGGACACAATCTTTTCGGAAATGAACAGAATGAGGTTTCTGCTGCTCCTTACGGCAGTGCCGGTATCTTGCCTATTACCTATGCCTATATTTGCATGATGGGAGCTGAAGGACTGGAAAGGGCGACCAAGACAGCTATACTGAATGCCAATTATCTTGCTGCTTCGCTGAACGATACATACGGTACGGTATACCGCGGAACAAACGGATTTGTAGGACATGAAATGATTCTGGAATGCCGGAAGGTTCACGAGGAAAGTGGAATTACCGAAAATGATATTGCCAAACGACTGATGGATTATGGATATCATGCTCCTACTCTCTCATTCCCTGTACATGGCACACTGATGATTGAGCCTACAGAAAGCGAAAGCTTATACGAACTGGATAATTTTATTGACACCATGCTCAGTATCTGGCACGAAATAGAGGAAGTGAAAGATGGTAAAGCTTCGAAAGAAGACAATGTACTGATAAATGCTCCACATCCGGAATATGAGGCAGTAAGTGACAACTGGCAGCATACATACAGCCGCGAAAAGGCGGTATATCCGATGGAAAGTGTACGCGAAAATAAATTCTGGATAAACGTAGCACGTGTAGATAATACGCTGGGCGACCGTAAACTGTTGCCTACCCGTTACGGAAGTTTTGACTGATCCGGCTACATAAACAAAAAAATATCGGGACCATCCTTTCGGACAATCCCGATATTTTTTTATTTAGGGACACTCAGTAAATAATATAAAATTAGCCAACTAATTCATACACAATGTAT